>Ga0256839_1002473_pt1 | contig 20453 bp, 23 predicted proteins | sample 354166metaG_FD_185968 | JGI IMG/M metagenome (GOLD analysis project Ga0256839, IMG submission 185968) | Hydrothermal vent microbial communities from Mid Atlantic Ridge, Atlantic Ocean - 354-166 | ecosystem: Environmental > Aquatic > Marine > Hydrothermal vents | place: Atlantic Ocean: Mid... | reverse complement strand
GCGGATATCCTCGAGGCTGGCTTCAGAGGAGAGGAATGATGCCGCCATCTGCGGTTGCCCCGCGAGGCGGCAAAGATCGACGACGGTTTTGGCGTAGGTCATGGCCTCGGTGCGGATGGCGGCGGGTTCAGGCACGGGATCGGTTTCGCCCTCGGGGGCAGAGTTCGGTTCAGGCTCCGATTTCATCGCGACGGGTTCATCCTTTGCCTTCACCGCCTCGACGATTTCCGGCGGTGTGTTTTTGAATTGGCTCACATCAAAGCTGGCGGCCATTTTGACCGGCTCGGACATTGTGTCAGCAAAGCCCATCTCCAGCGCCTCGGCCGCATCCAGCCAGGTTTCCTTGGCCATCATCTTCGCGATGTCCTTTTCCGCCTTGCCGGATTTGGCCGCATAGCCGCGCAGCAGGCTGGCACCGATCTAGTCGAGCGCCTCGGCCATGGATCGCATGTCGGCCGCCGTGCCCATCACCATGCCGGAAGGATCATGGATCATCAGAAAGGCGTTCTCCGGCATGATGATTTCATCACCGGCCATGGCGATGTAGGAGGCGGCGGACGCGGCAATGCCGTCGATGCTCACGGTGACATTGCCCGCGTGGCGCTGCAGGGCGTTGTAGATCGCCACCGCATCGAACACCGACCCGCCCGGGCTGTTGAGCCTGAGCGTCAGCGGGGCCTTGTCCGGCAGCTTGCCAAGATCGGCCAGAAAGGCCTTGGCCGAGACGCCATAAGCGCCGATTTCATCATAGATCAAGATTTCCGCACCCTCGTTCAGGGCGCAGATCGAATACCAGTTATTCATGGGGTTTCCTTATTATTGCGATATTTCTTCAGGGTCTGCCGGTTTCACGGGCGTAGCCCGCGCGCCCTGCGTCTCGCCGGGGCTGGTGCTATAATGGAGGCCGAGAGCTGCGGCGCGCTCCGCATCCGCCGCATTCTCGCGGTCGATTTCTTCGATGTCATAACCTGTCGCCTCGACCGCTTTCCTGCGCGATACCAGTCCGGCCTCGATCCCCAGCAATTGCGCCTGAATATCTTTCAGCGGATCGACCCAATCCCAGCGTGGCGGGATCCAGTGCACCGGTTTGGCCTTGGCCATGTCCGGCAGATCAAGCGCGCCAGACAGGGCGGCCGTTTCCAGCCACCGCTGCCAGATGGGACGGCAGAATTGATGCGCCATCACCCCGTGTTGCAATTGGCCGATCCGGCGACGGAACTCGACCAGTTCAGCCCGCAGGCTCGAGTAATTGGCCTGCCGCACGTCGCCGGTAACCAGATGATAGGGCAGACCAAGCGAGGCCGAGATCGACAGCAAGGTGCGATATTGGAACGCCTCATAGCCACCGCCAACATCGGCAGGGCTGGAAAACTTGATGTCTTCGCCGGGCAGCAGAACCTGCAAGGTGCCGGGTTCGAGACTGGCGATGCCAATCCCTTCGCCGGTATCTTCCACTTCCCCCATCAACGCCTCTTCCGGGGCGTTCTTGGTGATGAAGCCCGCAAACATCGCAGCGGTTTTCTTGCGGTCGAGCTCCGCGTCATCATATTGATCGAGCAAAAACAGCCGCACCATGGCAGGCGCCACATGCGGCAGGCCCCTGATTTGCCCCGCGTCGATGGGGCGATAGATGTGCAGCACGTCCTCGGCGGGCACCCGCGTTGTGTCCGGAATGACGGTGCCCATGAACGGGCCGCCTCTGTCCGTGCTGTCACCGGGGTGACGGCGGCGGAAGTGATAGGCCACGCGACGCCCAATCAGATCGAACTCGATGCCGCAGCGAATGGGATTGCCGCTTGGGGCGGTTTCGGTCTTCTCGAACGGCAGCATTTCCGATTGCAGGAGCTGCAATTGCATCGGCACCAGCAGCCCGTCCTCGGCGCGACGTGGCCGGATGCGCACGAAGCATTCGCCCGCCACGAACATTTCGCGGGCAATCATGGCCTGCAGCCCATAGAAATCGGTCAGCCCGTCGGCGTCGGCCTGATCGGTCCAGGCCAGCCACAGGCGTTGGATCGTGTCCCGAAGCTCCGGATCTTCGATCAGCGACGAGGGCTTGATCCCGTCGCCGACCAGATTGGCCGCATAGGCTTCGCAGGCATTGGCCGCATAGCCGTTGGTCACTACCAACTCGCGCGAGCGCGCTAACAGACGCGGCCCACCCGAGGCCACCAGCGAGTTGATGTTTTCCAGCGGCGGTTGCCAGCCGCGCAGGCGGCGGCGCGACATCGCCCCTTCGAGGCGGGCGCGCACGCCGCTTGGGCCACCGGTGGGTTGGCGGCGAAAAGCATCAAACAGGCCCATTACAATCCCTTGCTTGTGGACACGCGCACCTGTCGGATCACCCTGCGGCCCTCGAGCGTGGCAATCTCGTGGTCCAACACATCAATGGCGCGGTCGATTTCCGCAAGGCTGCGGTATTCCACCGTCTTGCCGTCATAGCTGACGCGGGCCACACCGCTGGCGCGCGAGGCCGCCAGCGCCTCGCGGCGGGTTTTAAGTTCTGCCAATGTGGCCATGATCACCTCATATAATTCGAGCGCACCGATCGGCGCTGGTTTGCGGGGCGGGTGGTGCGACCACTGCGGGTGTGCCGCGCTGTTTTCACCGTGCCTGTGCCGACCTCGGCACCGGGAGCCGCCACCTGCCGCGCCAGCTCATCCCATTGTTTGTCCGACCAGCGATCGGCCCCGAGGATCCACGCAGCCGCGCGGGCATAGACCCGGCAATCGAGCGCCTCGTTGCGTTCGCGCAGCTTTTGCCATTCCAGCCGGGCGAACCCGCGCTTGTTGCGCACCGTCACCAGTTGCTCGGCGACCAGTTGTTTCAGCCATTCGCTGTCGATCCAGCCCGGCAGGTGCAGGGCTCCGGGCGGATAATCCGTTCCACCCGCCAGTTCCTCGGGCGTTGGCCGTTCAAGGCGCAAAAACCGGTAGGTCTCGGACTTGAAGGTCGACACCGCCACCGTCCAGAGCCGCGCGCCGCGGCGCAGGCGTTTGCCGGCAATGGTGGCGTCAACGAACGTGGGCCCCGAGACCGGACTGGCGCGATTGAACCCTTCCACGCCCTTGACCGGGGCCACCTGCCCAAAGCCGACTTTTCGCGCCCAGCCGTAAACCGCCGGGGTTTCATAACCGGTGTCGACGGCCAGCCGGGCGATCGTCATTTCGCTGCCATTGCCGTGGTGCCATGTCCGGCCGAGCAATTCCGTCAGGCCATTCCAGCAGGCCTCCGAACCCGGACCGCCGTCAATCACAATGTGATCGATCAGCCAGCTTTCCAAGCCCCGGCCCCAAGCCCAGACATCGACTTCAATTCGGTCCTTCTGAACATCCGCCCCAGCGGTCAGAAACAGGGCGTTTGCCGGAACCTCTCCTGCGGCCCAGTCTTCCTTGCGGTCGAGCAGCCGTTGCCAATCCGGGGCTTCGCCGGATTCCACCCAGGTTTCGCCAAGGATCGTATTCTTGAAGGCGCGAATGGAATCGTCTGATCCCTGCGCGGCCTCCCAGCTGCGCGCAATCCGCTCCCAGCTGAGCCAGCCGACCGGCGAATAGAGCGCCGAGAGGTGGTATCCGACAGTGGCCGGATCAGATCCTTCCGCCGTTGCTCGCCATTCACCTGCTTCCAGCATCGCAGTCTTGTGGTGCTCGGCAATCGGCTGTTCGCAAGCTTCGCAATGATAGGCCGCTGTTTCAGGCTGGCCCTTGTCCCAGCGCAGCCGCTCAAACTTCAGCCATTGGCGCTCCCCACAATGTGGACACGGCACAAAATACCGGCGCTGGTCGGAGGCTTCATATTCCCGTTCGATCCGGCTTACCCCTTTCACGGTTGGCGTTGACACCAAAAACACCTTGCGACGATGGGCGAAGGTCAAGGATCGCGCTTCGGCCAGCGAAACCGGATCACCTTCCTCATCAGCCGAAGCGGGATAGGCATCGACCTCGTCGAGAAAGATGTAGCGTGCCGGGGTCGAGCGCAGGCCCACGGCCGAGTTCGCCCCGGTCATAATCAGAATGCCGCCTGCGAATTCTTTCGAGAGCATAGTGTTGCCCGCATCGCGTGAGCGTGATGGACGGACCTTGTTTCGCAACACCGTGCTTTCCTCGATCAGCGGATCGATGCGTTGGCGCGAGTTTCTCTTTGCCAGTTCCACGGTCGGCTGCACCGCCAGCATTGGCCCCGGCGCATGGGCGATCACGAAGCCGATCATATTGTTGCCCGCTTCTGTCGCGCCCACCTGCGCGGCTTTCATGAACACCACCCGTTGGGCCGAATGACTGGGCGAGAGCGCATCCATGATCTCGCGCATGTAGGGTGTGCGGCTGGTACGATACCGGCCGGGTTCCGCCGAAGCGCGGGAGGCCAGCATCCGGTATCGATCGGCCCACTCGGACACCGTCAGATCGGCGTCGGGTTGGAGGCCTTCCGCCCAGGCCCGCAGGAGATCGTCTCTTCCATCAAAATCCGCGATGCCAGTTGCGGGTTCAGCTGAGATCGAACCGGACATGTGCACCAAGCTCTTCCAGCTGGGCGCGCACATGAGTCTCCAGGATTTTCTGCATCAAAGCGGTCTCCAGTGTTACATCCTGCCCGTTTTCCGAAAGTGCCGAGGACAGTTCTGCCGCCATCAACGCCGCCGCCCGTGCAGGCCAGTTGACCCAGGCATCGCGTTCCTCGCGGGCCAGCCGGAATACCAGCGCCTTGGCACGGGCCTTGTCGACCAGCTCGCCCTTCATCTTTTGCAGTTTCAGCCGCCGTTCCTGCGCTTTCAGAACTTCGTTGGCGGTCTTGGCCTGCAGGAAGGTGGTGTTGCCACCGGTGGCCGGAGCCTGCAGACCCTGTTCGCGCAGGGTTTCGCCCACGGCCGAGAGGGCAGCATCGGGCACCGGTTTGAGTTTTTCCTTTGCGGTGCCGCGCTGCTTTGACGGATCGGTCATTGCCGCGCGCTTCCGGTCCGAGGCTGCCGCATCAATCGAGCCATCACCGAACAGCACCAATCGCCCGGCCGCTTTCGCCTTCTGGATCGCCCCGCGGGACAGGCTCACACGGGCAGCGTATTTCCGTTCGCTCAGACCTTGCATATACAATCAAACCTTTCCTTATAAAGCACTGTTATTGCTTCGATTATCGTTGATTAGACACGCGGAAAGAGCGATTCTGATTACACCAAAAAGGAGCCAGACCATGACAACCAAAACCACCCAAACCGCCCCCGCCGACCTGCTGGCCGGCATTGCCGAAAAGCACCTCTTTATCGAGACACTGGAAGAGCGCAAACGCGACAGCCTCGACTTTCACGAGGTTTCGGTCTGGGGCGTTCAGGCTGCCTTGGAGGCCGCCTACGCCGCAGGGCTGGCCGCCGCACGGGAGGCAAAATAATGACCCGCAGCAACGACAAGGCCCTTGCCGCCTTCCTGACCCGCAAGGCCGAGATCGACACCATGCTTGCCCGCCTGCAGGCCCTGAGTGACGAGCATTTCGAAGCCAACCCCGACGAGATCCACTGGGGACATGTTGGTGATCTGGCCGACATTTCAAAGAACCTGCGCGAGATTTGCGACCGCGCCTTTCAGGAAGGAGAATATTCAGCATGACCAAGCTCACCGAAACACAAACGCTTATTTTATCCCGCGCGTCCCAACAGGCTGACCGCATTGCCCTGCCGCTGCCGGACCGCCTGCGTGGCGGGGCAGCCAACAAAGTGATCGTGCCCTTGATCCAGAAGGGTTTTCTGGACGAGGTCGAAGCCGACATCCGAAAAGGCGAACCCACATGGCGCAAGACCGGCGATGGTCACGGCATCACGCTGGTCATCACCGGCGCGGGGCTTGAGGTCATCGGGGTGGAAACGGAAACGCGGCAGCCCAAGCCGGAACAGGCCAAGCCGAAACCCCGCGCTGGCACCAAGCAGGCGCTGTTGATCGAGATGCTCGAAGCCCCTGACGGTGCATCGATCGCCGAGATTGCCAAGGCCACGGAATGGTTGCCGCATACAATCCGTGGAGCTATTTCTGGCGCGTTGAAAAAACGGCTGGGGCTAACCATCACCTCCGAGAAAGTCGAAGGGCGTGGGCGAATCTACAAAATCGGGTCCTGACCCATGCTTTTCATTACCGCCACTGCTCCATTGGGGCGACGGTTTTTTCACCAATGCGGCCTTTGATTGCCTTGACGAACGGGGAGCACAAACAGCGGCACTATGGCGATTCGAGTTAAGCTTGAAACATGCCCTGCCAACGAACGCCATTCCTGGTGATTGTCAGGGCCTAGGGGAAGAGGTCGTTGACGTCAGATCAAGTTTGAGATTAGTCGATACATAGCTGAAAAGCACTGCGTAGGATATTTTTATCGGGATCAGTCGGTTGTATCAGAAAATACATACTGGTTCCAAGAACGCCCGGTAGCTGGACGTTACCTTTTACTTCACCCATTAGAATTTCTATACCACGTGCGTCAATTCTAATTTCAGCGAGGGTTTGGCCGCCGATTCGCAAGTCCACATTCGATGCTGGGTAGTCTACTCTCACCGTTCCAGGTGGACGCCAGAGAGAGAAACCATCGAGCATTTCGTTTGCTGAATTCAGCCACCCTTCAGTCAGGGGCCTCATGGTCTCGGGCTTTGATAGTAGGAGGTAAGGTATACCGTTACGACAGTAGGCTGTGATCTGACTCACGATATTCCTGCCTTGAACATTCTCTGGCAGAATTGAATATGCAATGATTCCACTTCCATAGGGCTCAAGCGTAAAATTACTGAATGCTTCGGGCGGGATGATATTGAAGTCCTGAAGTTCTTTTGTCGAAGGAATAAAAATTTCGTCGGGAAGCGTCATACTCATTCTAGAAAACAGTGTCGGTGAAGCTCCCATGGTCACGATGTATTCGTGGACGAGGCCCGATATGACCTGCGTAGAGGCCTCGGTCATTTGTACGCTTTCAACCTTTCCAGATGCACTGCCCACACTGCTGAACTGATGAAACCCAAGAATGGATCGACTATCCAGCTCTCGGTCATCGCCTCCGAGGAATGCCAACGCACAGGCCGACATGCAGATGCCGGGCTCTTCTCGTGGATACCAGTAATCCTCTCCTAGTGCGCGTGGCGCATAAGACATTACTCGCGCAATCAACCCCTGCGCTCGAATCATCTTGCCAAGCTCCATGCCACCCAAGAGGTTGCCGCCGGGCGAGTTTAAATCAATATAGTATGTGAAACCGTCAAACGGTTTGGTATCAAGAAAATCCTGAAACACACTGGGAGTGTCTGCGGTAATTTCGCCATCTGCTACAACAAAGTTGCTGTGGTTAGCGTAAATAATATCGAATGTCATGTCTTTCGCCGATATTTGGCTGGCAAAGGCAAAGGCAATGGCAAAAATGAAAATCGGAAATAGAATCAAACTTCTAATCATTCTTATACCCCCAATTTAGGATGAAAGTGTATTCGGCGATGGGATTTTATGCAATCTATTTTTCACGAGCAACTACCCATTTGCTGAACTCAGCGCGGGGTTTCCGCCAGCTCGGCGAACGTCTGATCTGTGCCGTCCAGCGTTGCGGCTTGGCCGGTGAATTGCTGCCAGCGTTCCACTGCCACATCGACATAGGCGGGGTTCAACTCGATCCCGTGGCAAACGCGGCCCGTGGTCTCGGCCGCAATCAGCGTGGTGCCGGACCCCATGAACGGTTCATAAATTGCCTGACCGGGGCTGGAATTGTTCAGGATCGGGCGGCGCATGCATTCGACAGGCTTTTGCGTGCCGTGCACCGTGTCCGCGTCCTGATCCTTGTTGGCGATCTGCCACAGCGTGGTTTGCTTGCGATCCCCGGCCCAATGGCCCTTGCCGGTCTTTTTGACAGCGTAGAGACACGGTTCATGTTGCCAATGATAATCGCCACGGCTCAGCACCAAGCGGTCCTTGGCCCAGATGATTTGCGAACGGATCTTGAACCCCGAAACCTCAAGGCTTTCAGCCACCTCTCCCGCATGCAGCGCCCCATGCCAGACATAGGCAACATCACCCGGAAACAACGCCCAAGCCTCCCGCCAGTCGGCACGGTCATCATTCAGCACCTTGCCGGTGCGTTTGGTAGCCGAGGCTCCGGATTTGTTGCGCCAGCCCGGATCGTATTCCACCCCGTAAGGCGGATCGGTGACCATCAACAGCGGTCTCACATTGCCCAACACCCGCTCGACATCGGTGGCGATTGTCGCATCCCCGCAAAGCAGGCGGTGGTTGCCAAGCAGCCAAAGGTCGCCCGGTCGGCTGACCGGCTCTTCTGGTGGCTCGGGAATATCATCCTCGCCGTCCGTGTCGATTTCACCATCGAGGCCGGACAGCAACGCATCCAATTCGCCGTCATCAAACCCGATCAGCGACAGGTCGAAATCCTCCGACGCCAGCAATTGCAGTTCCTCGGACAGGACGATTTCATCCCACTCGCCCAATTCGGTCAGCTTGTTGTCCGCGATCCGGTAGGCACGGCGTTGTTCATCCGACAGATGCCCGAGCACGATCACTGGCGCTTCCTTCAGCCCCAGCCGCTCGGCGGCCAGCACCCGGCCATGGCCCGCGATCAGCTCGCCATCATCGGCGACAAGGCAGGGCACGGTCCAGCCGAACTCGGCCATGCTGGCGGCGATCTTGGCAACCTGGTCCGCGCCGTGCATTTTAGCGTTGCGGGCGTAAGATTTCAGGCGGTCGAGCGGCCATTGCTCGATCGCGTCAGGGGCGAAGCTGAGGGTCATATTCGGTTTTCTGTGATCTCTGATCGGTGCCGGTGGATTCCGGCGGGTGGACTCCGCTACCGGATTCCAACTGGATTTTCTGGACCCCGAGGGGTCCACATGGAAGCCACCTCTAATGGGCGGCTAACGCTTTGTTTTATTGGTCATTAACGTGGGGGATCGCGCAACTGGACTCCGGGTGGCTTCCCAAAAAATTCGCCCTGTCGCTAGCAAACTTGCGCGCCTAGCCCCCCCGTATACGTTTTGCACAGGAAGGGACCCGTACAAATCGTTGGGGTGCTCATAGCGGGCTCTGTTTGGCTGCGATCATCGCTGCGCGTTCCTCTCCCGAGTATATCCATAATATAGCCCTGTAAGGCGGCTTTTGTCCCATCGAAAAGTGTCCGCCGGACACAATTCTATCCAGCCATCAGAATTGCGACGCACCCGCCAGTTCTATTATGCGCCGTTTCGATAGCCTGCGATTGAACCGACGTTTATTCAGCGTGAGCGCGATCACACAAAGCCCGTAAACCCAATGCTGATTGGCGGCCGAACGCTGCAAACCGACCGTCCAGCAAATGGTTTTCCAACGCTGGCCGTGGGCTTTCATCCAGACAATCTTGCCATCGGTCGGCTCGAGGCACGCGGTCCAGGTCAGGGTTTCCTCCATTCGGCTGATGGCCTGCGGTGATGGCAACACCCGCATGGGCCTGGATTCCTGCCCAACCTGATCAGCAAAGCTGTGGAAGTATTCCGGCCAGGCGTTGAAATACCCCTGTTGGCGCGGTTCGGGTAGACGTTTGAGGACGAAGGCCGCCTCGGCAAGGCGGGCCTCGACCAGGCTCGGGGTCCAGTCATTCATCGCGTAGCCTCCCCGTCTTGTGGGCGTTTGCCGTAGAGTTTTTCACCCAGCTGGCGCACCAGCTCCCGTTCCGGCCATGTCAGCCGGTCATCATCGAGTGCCACCGCCAGCAACCCCTGTTCCTTCCAGCCCTCGCGCTTGACCTGATCGGGGGAACGGCGGGTGCCGCCGTAACCACGCGGAGCAAACCTCATGCCGTTCATGCCATGCCCCCCTTCGTTTCCAGAGCCCAGTGTAGGATGGCAATGGCGTCGGCCTCGTTGTCGTCTGCAGGGCGGTAGCCCCGTGCCTGTACGGCTTCGATCATCATGGCCTTGCTGGCATTGCCCTTGCCGGTGGCGTGTTTCTTGATCGTGCCAACCGGCACACCCTGATAGGGTACACCCCGCATTTCAGCCCATGCGGTCAGCGTGGCCATCAACCCGCCGTAGACATGGGCGGCATCGGTGCCAGCGTGGCGGCGAACCTCCTCGAACCAGATAGTTCCGATTGGCCCCGCGAGTTGGTCCAACTCGGTCAGCCAATTGACAAACCTCAGGTAACGCATGCCCCCGCCATCGAAACGCCTCGGGCGAAACGATACGGTCCCGCTGGTGATCAGCCCTCGCAGGGCACGCTGCCCGTCATACCCGCGCATGGCCCAACCCGTAGTGGTGCCAAGATCGAGGGCAAGGGTGGCTCCGATGGTCGGGGGTGGAGTGGTTGGCGCAGATCCGGGTTTGCAGATGCTGGGGTGAAAGTTGTTCATGGGTGGTCTCCTGTGATTTTCGCTGCTCTGGTTGATTGGTGATGCCCGATCGGCCCCGGGGTAGGTGGTGTCCCTCCCGCCTGTAGCGGGGAGGACACCTACCCCTTAGGGTAGGGAAATCCGTGTTTTGTGTTTTGACGTAACCACTTGAAACTAAAGGTCGAATTTCAAAACACAGATTGGTTTTTGCCATGGTGCGATTTGTGTTTTGTGTTTTGACGCAAGCCCTTGATTTCAAAGGTGGAATTTCAAACCACAAAACACGAATGTTCAAAACACAACCTGTGTTTTGGCCAAAACACGGACAATCCGTGTTTTGAAAACGGGGGAATCCGGGGGTGATTTTCATGGGGTGTCCTCCCCATGCTCGACCCATGTTTCAGGGTCTTCGACAGGGGTCAGGGAGCCGGTTTCCTCGCACATGAAATCGCTTGGCAGCACCCTGATGAACGCCGGTGACACTTCGCCTGTCTCGGGATCGACCACATCCTGACCAATATTCAACAGCATATCCCTGACGCAGAGATAGCCGAATTTGGACTGGTTTTTCTTGAGCCCGATTTCGGTGGCTTTCGTGCCGCGCAGGAACTTCACCTGTCCCTTGGTCGCCAAAACCCGCAACCGTTCCCGAATGCTGGTTTGCCCGCCGAGGCTACCCTTATTCTCGAACTTCGCGGCGAACTGCGTCGGCGTGAACATCTTGCCGCGCGCCGCCTGCTCGGCAATCATCTGGACGATCACGTCCCCCTTGCGCTCCCGCTCGGCGTCGTGTTTCGCGCCCACGTCCTTGCGCACGAGGCGCTCGTTCATCGGGTTCAGTTCGACCCACTGGCCCTTGACCTTGTCGATCAGCTTGGACGGCAGCGCGGGTCCGTTGCGCAGCTCGATTTCCAGTTTTCGCTCACTGGCTTCCTCGTCGGGGCGGTGCATGATGATGCCGGAAGTATAAAATCCGCGCAGGGAACTAGCCCCGGACAGGGCCAGAAACGGATCTTCTTTCACCTGATGCTTGCCCAGCTTCTTGGTGTGATGGACGAGAATTACGCCGCATTCCGGATTCACGGCCTCGCGCAAAACCTCAATGCGGTCGCGCAGGAAATACATCATCGCGCCGTTGTCGTTTTCACCGCCGCCGTCCGGACCACCGTCAAAAACGTTGCGGATTGGGTCGATGCAGAGAATGTCGACGGGATCGTTCGGGAACGCCTCCCTGACGGCAGCCGCGGCCATGGCACTGCCTTGCTCATCCAGCAGCAGTTTCAGCTTGGGCGTGGCCACGAAGGTTTCACGTGCGGCGGCAATCACATCGGGCGGCAGAGCGATCTGTTTCAGTCGCTCGCGTAGGTAATGATACTGGATCTCGGCTTGCAGATAAAACACCCGCAATGGGCGTGGTGGGGTAAAGCCCAAAAATGGCACACCGGCGGACATGTGCACCAGCCAGGAGATCAGGAAGTCGCTTTTGCCGACTTTGGGAGCCCCGCCAAGCACCAGCAGACCACCTGGCGTCAGCACGCGGGGCGCAATAATGTCCTCGGGCATCGGAGTGGTGTCATCCAGCAATTCACCAAGGGTGAACGCGGACATTTCCAGCGGGGTATTGGCGCTGTCGGCGCGCAGCAGCGGCGGGCCGTTCTTTTCCACATGCTTGGCCCATAACCGATCGGCTTCGGACTTCAGCCGGTCTTCAGACCAACAGGGTCGCAGCATTGCGGCGTTGTAGCCGCGGATGGCCTCCCAGCCTTCATACGGAGACAAGCGCCCCTCATGCACCATGCGGATGAAATGCCCGATGGCAGCAGAAGCTCCCTCGAACCGGGTCCAACCATCGGTGCCACCTTCGTGCACAGGGTTGGTCAGAACCGATCCGAGAGCCGGTTTGTCAGGCGTTTCCGGTGTGGGATCCATGCCGACGCCGGGAATGGCCGGCATGTCGGCAATCAGTTCGGCGAAATCGTCGAGATCGACCTCGATGTTGTTCTGCTCGCGAATTTGCACGAGACGTTGGAACCCGCCCTTGTGATAGACGCTGCCAGCCACGCGGATTGGCTGGTGGGCAGAGCGGAAATGGGTGTCGCCCCCGACCTTGATGGCGATTTCGCCACGCAAGGCGCACAACCGGGCCAGATCTTCGCCTGCGGCCGGTTCGGTCAGCTTCCACCAGACATGCAGCTTGTTGGCACCACCTTTGGTGCGCCCGCCGCTCTCTATAATCAGCGTGGGCTGGCCGAGATGCTGGACCAGATGGTCGAGCTTGGCCGGGATGTCGCCCGTATCGAGGTCGACGATGATTGCCTGCATTTGCAGGACATCGGCCGAACTGGCCTGACCCGGTTCGGCAACGGTGCCCGGGATCACATAAACCGCCGCGCCCTCGCGCGAGGCCCATGTGGCGAAGATCGCGAGTTTTTCCGGCGCGGTATCGTCCGCATCGATCCAGATATTATGCGGCCGTTGCGAACGGTGCGTACTGCCATCCTTGCCCTGACCCTTGTCGACAAAACCGCGCACGGGGATCAGGCCCTCGCAATAGCCGAACACCACATCAAGGAAGGTTGCGATCTGTGCCGCGTCCGGCTCCACCCCGACCAGATCATCAAGCGGGGCAGCGTGCCCTGCGGGGGCAGCATCGTTGAAATCTGTCCACGGATTGAACTGAATGATGTTGTCGTCGCTCATGCAGGCAGCCCCCAGCAGCGGTCCGCGTAAGAGCAGAAGCGGCATTCGAAGAAATCGCGGGATTGGGCGATGCGGGGCAGCAGATCGCCCGCATCGGTGGCCTGCAAGATACGCACGGCGCGGTCCGACATGCGCTGCGCCAGTGCGGCATCGAACGGGACAAATTCGTGATAAAGCTCGGCCGTGTCTTTGTTAATGGCGGTGAACAGCGCCGGGGTTTGGGAAATCCCCGGCACGACCGGCTCCATATAGGCTTGGTAGATCGCGATCTGTGCAGCGTAGACCGGTTTGGAAATCGCCACGCCATCCTTGACGCAGGCGCGCCAGTTCTTGGCGTTCATGGTCTTGCACTCCCAAAGTGCGGGCGTGCGCAATCCGAGCGCGGCGGGGGCACCCATGATGATCCCGTCCACATGCCCACGAATACGCCCTCCGGCAACCGCGAACCCGAACTGACCCCCGTCGGTTTTTTGGGTCACCAGATCAATTCCGGCGGCGCGCAACCAGCGAATGGCCAGATCCTCAAGCATATGGCCAATGGCGAAGATCCGCAGAACCTGGCCGCTGAAATCGCTACCCTCATCCTTTGACGCTTGCGCGAACTCGAATTGTAGCGCCCGTTCGCAGGCTACGCCGAGGCGGGACGCCCCGAGGTAGGTTCGGGGAATTTCTGCATCCCGCTCGGCAATCAGCGCCGCATCAACCAGATCGTTGATGTGCTCAGCCATGGACGGCCTGTGGTTGAAATCCAATATCAAAACGGAATCTCCTGCGATTGAGATTTTGCAATATCGGCCATGGCCTCGCGGAAACCCTCGACGGCTTCCTCGATCAGGGCGCGGACCTGTGGTTCGGTGAGATTGGCTAGCGGGGTTTGCCAGCCGATTTCCTCCATCAGCAGGGCGATACGCTGCATGGTGGCGGTGACGGCGGCACGTTCTTCTTCGGTAAGATCAACCATGGCCACAGAGCACCCTGAAGATGCCTGGGCCCGAGCCGCCCAAAAACCCTGACAGGCCATCGAACAGAACCAGCAGGACGGGCGCGGTCGACTCGAGCGCACCGGATCGCGCCAGCCAAAACCACGGGTGGGTTGCCGGCAGACTGCACAGAGCGAGCCACGCGGATGCCAGAGGCGTTGCCGGTCGGTTGTTGTTGGGAAGTTGGTCATGTCTCATGCCACCCTCCCGATTTCATTGGCCGAATTATCGGCACCAAACACCAACGCGCGGATGGCGTTGCGATTGAAGCGGAAAGACAGCAGCGCCGAGGCCTGATACCGAGTCAGCCCGAAATCCTGCCGGTATTCCGAAGGCAGATATTGCAGCTGCTTTTGCGTTGGCGGCTGGTTCAGCCAGCGCCGGGTCTTGTGGGCGCTCTCGTCGGACTCGTAGGTGTTCAGCCAGTCATCGGCGGCGGCAAGGCAAACTGTGCGCTCACCCACGGCCAGCAATCGGGGCTGTTCCTTCTGCCGCCCGCCGATGCCGTGCCAGCGACCATTCAGGAAAAACACCCCGCCCCAGGCGGCAAACCCGTTGGCAATCAGGGCGGCATCATCGCCGAACAGATCGCACCAGCGGAAACTGGAGCGCTTCAGCAGGTCGATTTCGGACATAACGAATTCGGAAAGCTCCGTGGGCCCGTGGGCCTCGTCGCGTTCCCAGAGATGGCCACAAAGCGGGCATTCCATCACCGCCAGCGGCACGGTCGCCTCGCAATCGGGGCATTCCTTGGTTGGGGCTTCGCCGCTGCCTTCGCAGCCATCGAGATCGACATCCTGTTCGAGCGATCCGTGCAGCAGGGTCGAAGTGCCGAAATCCAGCACGATGCAATCGGTTTTCAAAACACCCGGATGCTCACCGGGGTCAACCGTGCGCAGGCCCCGACCAACCATCTGCATCATGGTGGATTTGTAGGACGACGGCCGCAGCAACACGACGCAGGAGGTGGGCGGATGGTCCCAACCCTCAACGAGCACCGCCACGTTTGTCACCACCCGCAGCTTGCCAGAACCATAATCCGCCAGCACCGCCTTGCGTTCGGCCTCGCCCATGTCGCCGTAAATCAGGCCTGTCGGAACGCCGACAGCGTTGAACGCGTCAGCGACATTGCGGGCGTGATCAACGGTGGAGCAGAACACGACAGTCTGCCGGTCCCCTGCCTTTTCGCGCCAATGTTCGATCACGGCGTCGGTGACGGGCGCGCGATTCATGATCGCGTCGACCTCGCCCATGTCGAAATCTGCCACCGTCTTGCGCACGCGGCCCAGATCGTTCTGCACACCGACATCGACAACGAAGGTGCGCGGCGGCACCAGATGACCTGTGGCAATCAACTCGCCGGTACGGATCTGGTCCGAGACATTGGAAAAGACCGGCCGCAGCCCCTTCTTGTCACCCCGGTTCGGCGTGGCCGTGACCCCGAAAACCTTACAGTCGGGATTGCGATCCAGCGCCTTGTCGATGATACGCCGGTAGCTGTCAGCTGCCGCGTGATGGGCTTCGTCGATCACCAGCAGGTCAAGCGCGGGCAGCGCGTCGAGATTCGCGGCGCGGGTCAGCGTCGGCACCATGGCAAAGGTCACTTGCCCCTGCCATGATTTTTCTTTGGCATCGACGATCGAGGTGGAAAGCCCGGGGTTGACGCGGGCGAACTTGCCACGGTTCTGGTCCGTCAACTCGTCGCGATGCGCAAGCACACAGGCCTTGGCGTCACCGTCGCCGACCATGTCTCCGGCCACCGCCGACAGCATAATCGTCTTGCCGGCACCTGTTGGCGCCACACCAATCGTATTGCCGTGTTCATCGAGCGCGCGGATGCTGCGCTCGACAAAGAGTTTCTGGCGGGGGCGGAGTAACATACGCAGGTCCTCCTATTGTGCCCAGGACGGCCGGCCAGTGACCGACGGTGCTGCTGGATTTTGTGGAGATTGACCTTGCTGCGGGTTCTGTGGCGGTGAAGATTGCGTCGGAGCCACTGCACCCTGCGAGGGCTGCGAACCCATAATTTGGACGTAATCCTTGTGGTCAGGTGTCACCGCAGAACGGATCTCGTTCTTGTCATCCCCGTTTGCATCGGTGCCCACGTCGATACGGGCAACGAACTCGATTCCGTCGAGATCGGCAAAGCCACCGATCCGCCGCGCCGTCTGCGCTTCGGGCGACATATCCTTGTCGGAAATTCCCCGTGCCGAATTGAGCATGCCGCGCACAAAACTGCGCCCCATGTTGGTCCAGTCCGGACCTTTGGGGCTGTAAAGCCCGATCAGCGTAAATATCTTGCGCCGCGCGTATTCGCCCTCGGTCACGGTAAATTCGCCGTTCAGATAAACCGCACCGGTGGAACCGCGCGTAGCGTAGCCACCGGTCCAGCCCTGGCTCGGGTCATCAAACCCGCCGGGGCGGATGGTCAGGCGAACCTTGACCAACGTGCCCTTGGGGATCAGATTGATATTGGTCTTTGCGTCGTTAAAATCATTCCAGGAACCCATGGCGGGACCCTCCTTTTCGTTCAGTTAGGGGAAGTATTCTGATCGGCCACAACGGCCGGTTCGGGGGATTGGGTGTAGGTCAGCCGCTCCATTGCAGGTGCACCGGGCATCCTGATCTTTTCCATCAGGCGGCCGAGATGCGGCTCCTCGACTTGCGCGAGGCGACCCGAGCGATCTTTGGCCGGAAAGCCCCACGGGTTGATCGTCTGGCAAACGAAGGCGCGATATGGCACGCCGTCATCGCCCGGCAGTTCGGCCATCGTGATGATCTCGTCCACGATGCCCGGCAGCTCGAGACCGGTTTTGGACCCGTCGATCTGGAGCGAAAATACCTTGCGATTGAAATCGTCCAGCTTCTCGTCGAGAATGCCGACGAACCAGATGTTTTTTGCCCGCGTATGCTGAAGATGCGTCAGCCAGCCGATCATTTCGCGGCCATGCAGCCCGTAGGCCCCCCGCACATCTGGCTTGCCTGTCTTTTCCGACATGGCCTCGGGCTGGCCCTTGCACCACCCGAAACACAGCCGACCGGCCACGGTGATCGAGTCGATGAAGATGGTCTCGTAACGCTCCAGCGCCGCCGGATCGCCGAACTGCTCACAAACGGCCGCATAATGCGCCGGGCCATAGGGCTGGTCATCGCGCAAGGCTGGATTGGGCCCACCGATGAACACTGCAAAATCCCGGCACTCGGCCCAGGTGCGCGGCCGGATCGTGTCGCCCTGCCAGCCCTCGATGGCGAGATCGCCCGCCTCGAGATCCATGAACAGGGTTGTGGCGGGATTGAGCGTCCAGAGCAGGCTAGTTTTGCCGATTCCGGATTTCCCGAAGATACACCCTTTAATGCCACGCTGTTCGGCCAAGCGCTCGTCGGCACTGATGATTGGGAGACTCATTGCGCATCCCCCTCATCCAGGAGGGTGATTTTCAGCTTGCCGGGATGGACCGTGCGGGCATCGCAAAACGCCTCTTGCATCGAGGTGGGCCAGGCTGCAAATTTGCGCTCGGGCACCTTGTAGCTGATGTCGATGATCTCGGTGGGATCATCCCCTGCGGCGCGGATGCGCTCAACCATCCGGGCTAGTTGCGCCTGATCCCAGGCAACGCGTTTCTGAAGGTCGGTTTTGACCGTGACTTCACCGTCGACAAACCGAACCGTTCCGGTGTCCTTTTGCGCGGCTCGGCGCAAATCATCGGCCTGATCCGTGTATTTGAGGGCAAGCGCGCCATCGAGCCAGTCGCTGGCCATCTTGGCCGAGCGCAATGCCTTTGTCGTTTCCTGCTGCAACCGTGCCAGCTCTGCTGCCGGCAAACTCGCGATTTCTCCCAAGGGCATGTGCTTGAACGTCTCGGGTGTGATGTGATTGGGAATGTTCATGTCCATTCCCCTCGCGCCATTGCGCCCGAAGAATTTCTGTGCACATTAGGTGTCGCCTGGCGGATCTGCTCGGCCTCGAAGGCCTCCACATCCTCGAGTCGGTAAACGACCCGCCCGCCAAGCTTGATGAATTGCGGGCCTTCACCGGCCCAACGCCACCGCTCCAGTGTGCGCGGTGAAATGTTCCATCGAGCCGCAAGCTCGATCTGGTTGAAATGTCTGACAGGCATGGGCCTCTCCACGAAGTTAATGGTTGCGTTTCTCCCGGACACGTTTTGGCGTCTGGAGTTACCCATTAATTTCAGAGATTTGGCCGCCTCATTATATAATCAGGCTCAATTTTCTTTGTGGCATGCCGCACGAAAAAGGCCCTGAAAAATCAGGGCCCGAGCGGTTCAATTGTGACATGACGCCAGTTTGTTTGTGACATCGCCCATCAAGGCTCAGTGGGTGGCGGCCCCTTTTTCTTGATATCCGCAAGGGCAACTTCGCGCAGATTCGGGTTGAGCCGGTAACCCTCGCTATGAAGGTTTTCGATGAAGCTGTCCTCATTCAGAGGAATGCCGAGGTCCGCAGCCAGGGAAGCAAGCTTCTTGCCTATGCGGCTTCGTTGTTGGCGGATAGATTGTTCGGTCTTCCCCAGAACCTTGGCCAAATCTGGCGCGGATATGCACTCTGCCGTCCCTGCTTCGCGCTTGACTGCTCGGAAGTCGGCCAACAACTTTTCAACCATATTGTAATCAACTCCATCAAGCGTCAGGCCGTTGCGAAAAAGGACGTGCTTCTTCTGATCATCTATAGCAAATTCAAGAATTGGCGCCCCAAGCCGGTCAATGAACTCTTTCGCCTGCGCATCATAGTCCGACGGCGGCTGAACGGCGACATTTTCAACGTTTCTCGACAAGGCGAGCAGTGACCCAGGGAGAATTTCACCTTTGACCAATGCCTCGGCATTGTCGCGGAGCGCCGTCACCATAACGGAATCAACCGACGCCGCTTGTCGCTGGAACATATCAAACAACCGCGCTCCGGCCTCTTGCGCAGTCAGGCCGGGAAACTCGCCCAGGGCCGAAACAAACTCGGAATACTCCAATAGAAAGCGGTTTTGGGAAACGCCCCTCAGCTTGTTGAAAAACGCGACATAATTCAGCGCCATCCGCAGATTTTCATTGCCGGTGCGGTCAGCGGTCATCAGATCGAGGCGGTACGTTGATGCGGGTTCATATTTCTCCATACCCGCGGCAAGCACGGCAAATCGACGGTCAATACACTGAGAGCATTCGCCACAATGCGGCTGGGCCTTTGTTCGCGAATGCGTTCTGGTGCAACTGCACGTCATCGGCAGTAAGTCTGACATCCCGGCGTCCTTGATCAACTGAACCACTTCCGGCTTTGTCATCCATTGCAGCGGCGTATCGATCGAGATTTCCCGTTCCAATATCAGTGAAAACAGGCGTTCCAGTCCACGGAGAACCCGGGGATGAGTCGTTCGGGTTGCGCGTCCACCGACAATGTCACCGGATACTGGCGGGTTCATGCTGACGACGCCATTTTCATAAAAGGTGAACCGGTCTTTCCCCGCCATTTGGGCAATAACCAGCCCAAGGCATGCGAACAGGAATGACCTGGTGCGCTGCGTGTGCTCCACGGTTCGCGCGCCAATGTTGGATACGCAAACGGGCACAAAAGATACCAGCCGTTGATGGCCACGTTCTTTCAATTCCTTGATCAGAATATCCTGAACACTGCGAATTTTCGTTGCTCCGGAATGGCCGACAAGCAGCAAGGATTTATTATTGCACACGATATCATTCGCTGCGCCTGCAAAGGAATCGATCCCGCCCGAGAACAGCGCCACCTCGTCCACGCTTGGTGCCGCATCGATCAGGTTAGGAAAATACTGCTCCTGGATTTCCACCGGATTTTTCGAAAGCGTGAATTCAAATGTGTAGGCATCGTCGGACAGGAACCCGAGGGTGTCGCACAATTCTTTCTGAACTTGCGCATCTGACCAGACATCGGGGCAACGAACGGGAATACTGAATTGCATATCTCGGCGCCAATCGCGACCGTAATTCGTCAGCTTCTCTGATCCCCGCGAGGCGCGTTGATCTGCGCAAAAAACATACGAGGATATTTCCAGCAGGTCAGCAAGCAAATCTGGAACATTCCCGAGCATCCCGCGAGTAATATAATCGACGCGCAGATTGACGTTCCTGGCATCGCCCTGAACATCCAGCACAATGGCATCTTTGTCGCCGGTGGTTTGACCGCCGCATTCAATCTTGAATTTTCTCACGCTGTTCCCTTTCTTGCATCGAGCTCCGCCTGCATTTTCGTGACCGTGTGGCTTGCGAACCCACGAATGGACTTCTCGGTGATTTCCTTGTTCTCGTGAAAATGGTTCTTGCCCAACCAGTCTTTTGCAAACCCCCGCATAATCAGGGCGGATTCATTGCAATGCCGGGTGATCGCGCCATTGAAATTCTCGACATCATTCAGGGATCTGGAAACCCGGTCCGGACCGACCATCCGGTGCAGATCACGGTCAACGAAGTAATGGAT
>Ga0256839_1002472_pt1 | contig 20479 bp, 22 predicted proteins | sample 354166metaG_FD_185968 | JGI IMG/M metagenome (GOLD analysis project Ga0256839, IMG submission 185968) | Hydrothermal vent microbial communities from Mid Atlantic Ridge, Atlantic Ocean - 354-166 | ecosystem: Environmental > Aquatic > Marine > Hydrothermal vents | place: Atlantic Ocean: Mid... | reverse complement strand
CAGGCATACCTCTCTGAAGTGAAAGAGAGTTTTGTTATTTCACACAAAAGCCTACTTGTTAGCTCGTATCCTTTTGCCGATGGAAGCACGCTACTCATCCTCAATATACATGCCATAAACTTTCGTGAAAACCAAAGTTATGACAGAGAGCTGGAACGATTTTTATCTCTTTTAGAAGGACATAAAGGAGCTCTCATCGTAGCGGGAGACTTCAACACTTGGAACAAAAAACGCATGCAAAAACTCGATGAAATACGTGTCAAACTAGGGTTAGATATGGTGCCATTTTCTAAGGCTTCAGGCGTAAAAGTATTTATGGGAAAACAGTTAGACTTTATTTTTTACAGAGGAGTAGAGCTTGTGGAGGCTAAAGCCCTCTCAGAGCATGGTCTCTCCGATCATAACCCACTTTTTGCTACTTTTAAGAAGCTTTAGTTAACGTCTCGCTATTTTTTCTTCAAGCCTTTCTTTTTTATGCCTTTTTTTCTATCTTCTTCACGTTTTTTCTTCTGTGCAGCATAGGTGTACTTACGTTTTTTATCGTAGTCTATATACCCTTTTTTCTCACGTAGAGACTTCTTGCGTGGGCGTGCTTGGCGTGGTTGTTTGTCGGTAATCTCAAAACCTTCCATGATGTCACGTTTTACATTGAGTTTAAGGTGTTTTTCTATGGTGGTAAAGGTGTTGTAGTCGTGGATGGTCAGTAGGGTGATGACCCCACCTTTATGGTTTGCCCGTCCTGTACGTCCTACACGATGGGTAAAGTCATCCGTAAGCTCTGGTAGGTCGTAGTTTATGACCATAGGTAGCTCTGGTATGTCTATGCCCCTTGCAGCGATATCAGTGGCTATAAGTACTTGTGATTTACCAGATTTAAAGAGTGTCAGTGCTTTAGCACGACCCCCACGTTTGATATCACCGTGGATGATGGTCGTCCATATCTCTTGGGACTTAAAGTATTCAAAAAGCTTGTCAGCAGTCTCTTTTTTGTTAACAAATATCAACACCTGACCTACACCCAAATCTTTTACCAGTTTGGCTGCAAGTTCTGCCTTACGTTTCTTGTCTACCTTGTAGGCTCTGTGTTTGATGACATTCACCACATCACGTCTGTTAGAGACTTCTACGATAACAGGGTCGCGTAAAAACTCTTTGGCTAGTTTTTTTACATTTTGGGAGATGGTAGCGGAAAAACACATCATCTGTTTGTTTACTGGGCAAGACTTTAAAATGTTTTTGATTTCTGCTAAAAACCCAAGGTCAAGCATGGTATCTGCTTCATCAAGTATGACGGTGTTTACGTGTTCAAGGTTTATCTTTTTATCGTTTATAAACTCTTGCAAACGCCCAGGCGTTGCTACTACGATGTCCACGCCTTGTTTGATACGTGCTATCTGGTCTGTCTTTTTAGAGCCACCTTGTACCTTGACCGTTTGGATGTCTAAGTATTTAGAAAAGCCCACGATGGTACGAGAGACTTGGTCTGCTAGTTCTATGGTAGGCACGATGATTAAAGCACGTACAACCTTACCATCTTTTTTGACTACTTTTTGTAGTTTGTTGAGTAGAGGAAGCACAAAAGCAGCTGTTTTGCCTGTACCAGATTTAGAAGCCCCAAGTATATCTGCACCTTTCATGGCTGCAGGTATGACCTTGTTTTGTATGGCTGTAGTGTTAGGGTAGTTTTCCAGTGCTACGGCTTTTAGTATGTCTGGATGTAGGTTAAGTTTTTCAAATGCTTTTATAGTGTGTTCCTTAGATGTATTGCTTGTATTATAGCATTTTACATTAAGGAGAGATTATCTTTTACTTTTTTTCTGCATCTTTTATCTTTTGTGCTATATAGGTAGCTGTGGGAACATCAACAGTATTGATGTGTAGTACTATCCATTCTGGTGACTTACGAATGAAGTTTACCACTTTGTTGATGTCACCAAATTTATGCCACTGTTTAAGGGTGATGTCCAAATCGGCAAGAAACATGTCGTGTGCCATCTTGTGCATTTGATAGTTTGGAAAGTTGTATATGTTCATAAGACGTTCTTCATTGGAAAAGTGTGCTTTAACATGTGCAAGATACTCTTCTATTTTCTCTTCTAAAAGCTTTTGTTTCACATCAGACTTGTCCATACTGTATTGTATAGCAAGCTTATCTATCTCATTTAAGATTTTTATCTCATCTTCATGTGTCTTTTGCATTTCTTCAACATCTAGGTATTCAACAGACTCTACATATAGTAATGCCATAGGGGGTATCCTTTTTTATATCTATCATAAACTAAAAGAGTCAAAAATGACTTGATGTATGTCAAGATATAAGATTGAATGTTAAGAATCATTCTTAACATTCACCTGGTTGTGGGTCACTTTGTTCTATTCTCGCATCAAATGTTGGTTCTGTTTGATCAATGTTAAAGCCATTTCTTACACTACCTTTAAATACATCACCTACATAGCCTATGTTATTCATATTTGCTGATTATCTCGTACTTTAACTTAACTACCATTAGTCCGTTTTATTGCTTCAGTGATTATTTTTGCACATTTTATTGGGTTTGATTGCAAAATAAAGTGTTCGCCTTTTACTGTAAAAACATCTATCTCGTCACAAACTTTTTGCCAATCTTTTAAAGATTTATTTGGAACAAGTTTATCATTTGAGGATTGAATATAAGTTGTTTTTAGTTTAATTTTTTGGCTACAATTTTTAAGTTGTGTAATTTCTTTTAATCTATATTGAATTACAGTTGGTGACACAGTTTTGATTGACATATTAAATAGTGCTATAATCTTTCTTTCTACTGAAAAACCTAGAAAAAAAATTCTTGATAAAATAGTAGGTATCTGGAATGCTAATAGTCTACTATAAGGAATAAATTTTAATAAAAAAGGTCTTGGATTTTCTAAAAAAGTAGCAACTAAAATTAAGGATTTTAGCTGTTTTGGTTGAGAAAGTGCAATGTGATATGCTATTGGTCCAGAAAAGGACTCTGCAAGTAAAACAAAATCTTCCTTTGGCAGGTTTTGTTTTACTTGTTCAATAAGTTCATTGTATGACTGTTCTTTATTTAAGTGGTATGTTATGATTTGTACATCTATTGAGTCTGAAAGAACTTCAATTAACGGTGCAAATAGTTTTCCTGTACCATCAAGACCAGGAAGTAGTACAAGTTTCATTTTTTCAGGTTGCCTTTTCGTCTTATATCTATTTATAGATTTATGTGAATAAGGACATTGTGCCCTAATGAAAAATCTATCCCATCAACTCATAAAAATCACCAGGAGCATCCACCTCCAAAAGTACTTTCTTCTCACTCATAGGATGTAGAAAATGCAGTCTCATGGCATGAAGTCCCATGCGTCCACCTTTTTTTCCGTAGCGTTCGTCACCTACTATTGCGTTTCCCATCCATGCCATATGGGCACGGATTTGGTGTTGTCTGCCTGTCTCTATGCGTACTTCTAGTAGGGAGCGTTTGTCATTGCTCTCTAGGGTTTTGTAGTGAGTGATGGCAGGTTTGGCATGTTTGTGTGTGCCTACGTGCATACGGTACTCTTTTTCGTCCAGTCTGAGAGCCTGGCTGATGGTGTCGGCTTCTGTTTTAGGTGTGCCTTCTATCATAGCTAAGTAAGTTTTTTCTGCTACTCCCCACTTTTCCATCACCGCTTCACGTACTTCTTTAGACGTAGCAAAGAGCAAGATGCCTGAGGTGTCACGGTCTAGTCTGTGTACTGGCCAGAGTTGTACTCTCTCATTGCCACGGCTAAGTTGTGTACGAAGCAGGGCTAGGGCATGGTTTTTGTTCTCTTTTACTGTACCTACCGAAAGCAGTCCTGCGGGCTTGTTGATGGCTATGAGGTCTTTATCTTGGTGGATGATGTCTAGTTTTACTTGTTGTGTATTGGTATGGTGTCCTGCACGCTGTGCGATGCCCACACTCACTACATCATCGGGTACGACGATATAATCATGCTTAGTCTGTACATGCCCATTGACAAAAATAGACGAGCCGTGCAAGCGTTGTTTTACCGTCTTTTTAGACCAGCCCCCATTGGTTGCGAGTGTCTCAAAGAGAAAAGGGAGGAGTTTGCTTCGGGTGGTGACTTTGTATTGTTGTGCCATATGTTGTACCTTGTAAAATGTAAAGATATTATACCTAAGCTTTCACATTTTCTCCACAACAAAAAACTATAGTAAATAATCTTAGCGAAAAGGAATTAAACATGATAGACAACACAAGAAGAAATATGATGAAACTTATGACACTATTAGGGCTTACTACGGTTGTAGCTGTCGCAGCACCAGTGAGAGGAAGCATCAAAGAGAGAAAGAGAGTTTTTGAAGCGAACAATAGACCTGTAGGTCAGGGCTATTATGGGTTTGGGGAGACGTGGTAGAGTTACCTTCTCCTCCGACCTCTATACCCACCACGGCTACTACTATTCCCATACCCACGTTTCCCAGAAGTATGACAGCTGTCACAGATACTAAATCTATAAGAAAAATCTAAAATTTTTCCACATTTACGACATTGTTTGGTAAAGTGTCCTTGACGCAAAGAGTTTTCTATGTAACTGTTGAGTCTTATTCTAGCTTGCAACGCTTTCTCTACATCTTGGAAGATATCTGGAAACTTAAAACTAAGCCACAGGTAAAGCGAGATTTCTCGTACTCTGTCTTCAGCGTTGAGCAACATATCATTGGTCTGTGCAAAAGCAGGGAGGTCACGAGGGGGGATGTAGAGTACTTTTCCACCTGCTTCTATTTGTTTGATGTACCTATGAAAGACGGACTCTATGTAGGGAGAAGAGATGCTTGCAGGGGCACAGCTTAGAAAGTAGCGTGTTTTGAGGTCTAGGTGGTACTCATCGACTATGGTGGCTATCTCTAGCATACTGTCTATATTTGCTGCCATAAAGGGGCCGTCAAACTCCATGTTGTCAGCAAAAAATCCTAGGATGGTGGTGATATTTTCTGTTTCGAGTATCTCACCTATGAGCATGACATGCTCTAAAGATGCCATGACAGAGACAGGTAGTTCTATGTCAGGTAAGGGTGCATGAAAAAGTGAGGCTATGGTTGAAAGTGTGTTTTCTTCCAATGCACCCACATAGCCTTTTTCTTCAAAGCCATAGCGTCCTGCACGTCCTGCTATCTGTGAGACTTCCGTAGGCAGCAGTTCGCGTCTGCGTATGCCGTCAAACTTGTTGTCTTTGGCAAAGAGCAGGGTTTTTATAGGGAGGTTTAGACCCATGGCTATGGCATCAGTAGAGACAAGTATCTGACTCTCTCCCTCTCTAAATCGTCTGGCTTCTTCTCGGCGTACTTCGGGAGAGAGATTTCCATAGACCACAGAGACAGAGTAGCGTTCACTTAGCTGTTGTTTGAGTGAGAGTACATCACGACGGCTAAAGGCGACGATGGCAGTCTGAGGTTCTATGCGTTTCATGCTCACAGGGATTTGCATCATGCTTAGTTCATTTTTACGCTCAAAGTGGATGATTTCTAGCTCTTCACCTAGGTACTCACAGAGTTCTTTGACCGCAGGCAGGGCATTGGCAGAGCCTGTGAGTATGACTTTTTTTGCAGGCACACCCATGAGTGCATTTGCCCATGCCCACCCACGGTCACGGTCACTTAGCATCTGTATCTCATCTATGACGCAGACATCAACATGGACTGAGCCGTTCATCATCTCTATAGTAGAAGAGATGTGTGTAGACTCCTCGTCTATGATCTCCTCTTCCCCTGTGATGAGTGAGACATGTACGCCGTTTTTTTGTAGGTTTTCATAGCCTTCAAGTGCTAGAAGTCGCAAAGGAGCGAGGTAGTACCCCGTGGAAGCAGACTCTAGTTCTTTAAGTGCAGCGTAGGTTTTACCCGAATTGGTAGGTCCTACATGAAAGGCTATCTTACGTTTAAGTTGTCGTGCCAAAGGAAAGAGGTTTTTAAAGTCACGAATGGTTTTTGCTAACAACTCTTCGCGTTTTTGTTTTTCTTTAAGTGGTTTGATATACTCACCAAAGTGAAAGAGTATGCGACGTCTGCTTTTTTCTTTAAATTTCAAAGTGTTTGAAGAGCGTATTTGTGGCTCTACAAAACGGACGATGAATTCATGCAGTGTTTCATCAGGAATGTCTAGTTTCCCACTCTCTTCTCTCATCTCTTCGAGCATGTCATTGACAGCTATTTTGAAGTGTGCCAAAAGGTCGTCATTGACTCTATTTATATCCTCTTTTACAGGTAGTTGGGCACCTTTCCAAATGAGGTTGTAAAGAAAATGGTTTTCGTACGATACAGAGGTGTTGTAGTACAGTTGCGTACCAAATAAATCATGGTTTTTTTCTTTTTCTATGATGATGTGGTCGGTACTCTCAAAGACATCATATTTGTCACTAATATTAGTTAATATCTTTTCGATAATATTTAAACCTAAAGGAGCATGGTAGAGTGCTGCTTCGGGTGGCATGCTTTTGAGTGCTTTGTGCATCTCATCAACTGTAAGGTAGGGGTGTTCTTCTTTGTTTACCAACACTAAAAAAGCATCAAGCTCTTCTTGTTTTTTAACGATGGTTTCTTCTTTTATGTTACGTAGTTTTTCTATCATCACTTTATCATCAAAATTTGACATGATATCTAGCTCCAATGACTCTGTTTGACACAAAAGTAGTTTATTGAAATCTACCTCTTTGAGTGCAAAAGTAAAGCTATGGTAAAACTCCATCTCATTCATGTTGTTAAACTGTACATCAAGTGCTTTTTCTAAACTGTTTAGCTTGTTTTTAACACGTATGTAGGTCAGTTTGTTTCGTATTTTGTCGGGGGTTATTTTAGAATGTTTTGCATCTATAAAGGCTTCAAGTATGATGTTCTCTTCTTGTGTGGTATGTTCCATGTTTGAGAGTATGCTGATGATTTTACCGACTTTGTCATCGTTGTGTGTTTCTCTTTTTCCAGAGTGGATGGCTTTGTGTGCTTTGGTGAGGTAAGAGACTATCATCTCACGTGTACTGGCTCCTTCTTCACTCCATGCACGACGCAAGGCACGTATCATGTCATCACGTTCTCCAGAGAGTAGCTCTAGTTCTAAGAGCATGACCAGTTCTATGAGCTTGTCTTCATCGATCGTGGTGATACCCTCATCAAAAGGTTGTCCGTTAAAGTAGTTTCGTATTTTATTGTTCAGTTTTATGAGGTATTTTTTCTTTTTCTTTGCCATAGTGACAGTATATCTAAGTTGTTTAAATATTTTGACTTTTATTTGACAATACTATAATACACTTCTAGTAACAAATACACTTCATGATGAATAATAGGGATATGTATGAAAAAAACAAATATAGTATTTACTATTTTATTACACATAGCCCTTTTGAGTTCTTTTTTAGAAGCAGACAATTCAAAACATATGAAAAAGTATTATGTAAATTATAAAACACTTAATATTTCTGATGAATTAGCCAAAAGTATCGCTTTTGGTCTCACTTCTACTACTGGTACAACAAATACTTTAAACTTAAATGGAAGATTTCGTACTTTTTTTAGCTTTTTAGGTATAAATGATAAAACATTTAAAATACTCTTTGATTCAAAGGTATATCTTACAAAGACTGATAATATTAAGAATAATGAAGAATATAGGGTGGATTTGGACTTTGAACAAAGTTTTGATGAGGATTGGCTAGGATATGGAACATTGTCCTGGTTTAAAAATACATTTAAAAATTATGATGCTGTTTTCTATAATAACATAGGAATTGGGAATAAGATACTAAGGGGTGAAATGTACTCACTTACTTTAAAATTTGGTTTAGGATACAATAAAGAAATATATTCCAATACCCAAGCTAATAAAATATATCTTTCTTTAAATCAATATATAGAATACAATTATAAATTTACATCAGAAAACCATTTTTATACGAAGATAGCATTGATAGAAAATATAAAAAATTTCTCAAATGACTATGAGATGTTAAGTATACTTGGCTTTGATTTCATGTTAAGTGAGAACTTCTCATTTTCTATTGAACAAGAGATATATTTTGATGCTTTAAGACCAGAAGGTGATGAGACAGTAGACACAAGAAGTGTTGCGAAAATTGGGTATCGTTTTTAAATGTTACTTTACCATAATACTTCAAATTGAAATATTTTGATTAAGAATAAGCTCAATACGTTGTTAATGACTTGAAACTAAGATGTCGCAAGTCAATGTATCTAACATAGTTGTCGTAAAATTATCTACTAAAAATAAATCTTCTCGATGAGAACATATGTAAAGCATATCAAAAGCATTATTTTGTAAATATTCACTCATCGATATATCTTGTAGATTCCCTTCTATAAAAAATTCACCTGAAAATCCACTCCGTTTTTTTATATCTGCAAAAGATTTTTTCTCTGATTCTTCTATGATTTGAACACTTTGGATGTCTGCTTCCATACCTAGAATAATCATGTAACGATAGTCATACAAAAGTGTAATTTTACTTTTTGAAAAATGTTTTTTTATGCCTTCTATACAAGCATCTGTAGGACTATTTGTATTTAGCATAACTGCAATTTTCGTATACATGTGTGTATTGTTTTTTAAAATAAGAACAGGCTGGATTATTTTATGGAGAAGTCGTTTTGTAATATCTTCATGATATGCAGTAATAATTAAGGTTTCTTTCTCTTCACGTGCCAGTGTCCAGACTCTGTTTTCTGTGTCATCTATCTGCACAAAAACAACGGTTTGTTTTTGCGTTTCAAACATTTCTATTTTTTCTTCAATAGAAGCTTTTATCTTTGCTTTGTCTATGGTTGAATTTTCTGTATCCGAACGAAAATAATCAGGGACATCAAAGAGGGGAGTTTCATGTACATAAAGTATTTGGACTAAGGCATTATATTTTTCTGCAAATGCATATGTTTTCCTTAGCACCTCATCTACCATAGAAAAGTCATTTAAAACAGCTATAATTTTTTGAATATTTCCTTGCATTATTGACTCCTTAATATTGGTCAAATTCTACCTCTTCTTAATTATAGAAAAAAAAGATTAATTCAATATAAATTTAAAGTGCTATATATACTTTAAAGTAGGAGTATGTAGGTGTTGTTGTGTATTTAGTATAAAATTTGGTATCCCCACGAGGACTCGAACCTCGAGCTACGCCTTAGGAGGGCACTGCTTTATCCAGTTAAGCGATGAGGACATGATGATACAAATCGCATTATACAAAAATTACGCTATAATACGCGTAATAAATGTACATCGGTCATACATTTTTAAATTTAACTTACTCAGCCTAAGACCGACGCAGAAGCATTCATATAGAAATGCAAGGCTCGGTTACTAGGAACATCATGAAATTTACAGAACTAGGGCTCAACGAGTCTTTACTTAAAGCAGTCAAAGAACAGGGCTATACAGAGCCTACACCCATACAAGCAAAAGCCATACCTCTAGTCATAGAAGGTAAAGATGTCCTTGCAGCGGCACAAACAGGTACAGGAAAAACAGCAGGGTTTACACTGCCACTACTAGAGCGTCTCTCACAGAGTAAACCACAGATGAAAAAGAAACAAATCCGTGTACTCGTACTCACTCCTACGCGTGAACTGGCTGCTCAAGTAGCTGACAGCATTGCAACGTATGGTAAGTACATGTCTTACCATTCTATGGTTATCTTTGGAGGAGTGGGCATCAACCCTCAGTTTGCAGCCATCAAAAAAGGTGTGGACATCGTCATAGCAACACCAGGTAGACTTCTAGACATCGCCAGCCAAGACGGCATAGACTTCTCAGCAGTGGAAACACTGGTACTTGATGAAGCAGACCGTATGTTAGATATGGGTTTTATACACGACATCAAAAAACTCATGGCGATGATGCCTAAACATAAGCAGACTTTACTTTTTTCAGCAACCTTTTCTAAAGAGATAAAAACACTTGCATCAGGACTACTCAAAGACCCTGTACTTGTAGAAGTCGCACGCGAAAACTCAACCGCAGGGAAGATAAGCCAAGTGGTGTACCCTGTAGATAAGAGCCGTAAAAGAGAACTCTTAGCACAGCTCATCAAGACAAATGACTGGAAACAAGTGCTTGTGTTTACCCGTACGAAACATGGAGCAAACAAAGTGTGTAAACAGCTAGAAGAGTACTCTGGCATCAAAGCCGCAGCCATTCATGGAAACAAGTCCCAAGGTGCAAGGACTAAAGCTTTAGCAGACTTCAAAGAAGGACGTGTACAAGTACTGGTAGCTACGGACATTGCGGCTCGTGGTATAGACATCGACCAGTTACCTCATGTGGTGAACTTTGAGCTACCTAATGTACCAGAAGACTACGTACACCGCATAGGTCGTACAGGTAGGGCAGGTATGGCAGGAGAAGCAGTGTCACTTGTTTGTATAGACGAACATGACTTACTTAGAGCCATAGAACGATTTACCAAGTCTAGCATCAAAAAAGTAGACCTTGAAGCCTTTAGACCAGACCCAAGCATAGAAGCCGAACCGATACAAAATGGTAGAGGTGGGGGTAAACGTGGTAATGCAAATCGTGCTGGCGGACAACGTAATAGAAATGGTAGTGGCAGAAACAGCAATAGAAAAAAGAAGCCCACAAACAACAAACCAGAGCATGACAAAACACCCACAGAAAAAAAGAAGAAACCTAGAAACCCTCATGCAGAGAAAATAGGCTCAAACTTACAAGCAAAACTAGATAAACTTGACAAAAAAAGTAGCAGGAGAAGATAATGAAAAAAATATATAAACTCACTGACCCCAAAAAACATGAAGACCGTGTACTAGAAGCCGTTAAAAATGACATAAGAAAATATGTAAAACGTGAAAAGAAAAAAGACATTAGCGATAAAAAGCTTATGTACTGGGACTTTGACTGTAAAATAGGGGCTACAAAAGAGGATGTAAAGGCTGTGGTTTACGAAGAGCTTATTAAGGCACTAGATGGGGTGAAAGCCACGGGTGCTAAAGAAGTGTACGTAGAAATAATCGCAAAAGAAGTAGCCAAACCCGTGAAAGTTGAAGAGAACATAGAAACGGAAAATACATAAGAACTATAAATAAGTTTTGCTACAATATACCCTTATAAAGGATAATGTATGAAAAGTGAATATAGTGAGTACTTGCTTTCATTTGGTCTTGTGGCCATTTTGCTTATATTGGCATTGTTGTACTTGGTCTTTAAATATAAAAAATCCATCAAAGCTAAAGATGAGAAAATACAAAGCTTACGTATCATGAATGCACAAAATGAAAAGCGTTATGAGAGTAAAGTACAAGAAGCACAAAATAAAATTTTGGAACTTACCCATATTATTAATAGACTTGAAACCAATGCTAATGAAGGTACCAAAAACCAAGTGGTAAGTAAAATTGAAGCACAACAAAACAGGCGTGCACGTGAACTTAAACGTGTGGGTTTGGAAGAGTAGTTTCATGATCGAAGAAGTAGAAGAGAATAAAAACTATGAGTTGACCAAACAGCCTGAATTTGAAGCACAAAAGCATCTTTCTTTAGATGTAGCTAGAGATATACTGAAGCATTATAGAGATGGTATTATCGCTTATAGTGAGGGTGTGAGTCGTTATGTGCTTGAAATCTCTAAGCTTAAAGCGCACATCAGTACTGAAAAAAAGCTCATAGAAAAAGATGAAGCAACACTTTTAGTACTTGAACGTCAAGTAGGCTATGACGAAAAACTTTTACACAAATATAACAATAACTTTTCAAAAAAAATAAACTCCATACAAGAACTTAACCGTGAGTATAAAGAGATGTTAGATAACGCAGAGTACCTTAAACTAGACAAAAGAAAACTACATGAACTCCAAGAGATACTAGATGAGATAGAAGAACTTGAGATGGCTGTACTACAGCATGAACTAGAGCGTGTAAATCTACTTTTAAAACTAGAGCCTAAAAGAAGGGTTATCTTGGCACTAGAGAAGGAGCTTAAAGAGTTAAAGTTAGACAAAGTTTACTTTGAGTCCACAAAACTACAACAAATAGCCCTCATTTCAAACAAAGAAAAACCTGAAGATACTACTGTCGATACTGAGGTGTTGGAGTCTTAAAATATGTCAATTTGACATATCTTTGACCTCTAGATGCTCAAGGCATCCATCATAGTGGGGTACAGGGAAATATTTACTTAATGGTAGAGATATTTATAAAATCATGAATAAGCATTAAATAGTATAAATAATATTTTTTTAGGGATTAATTTTCATTTACCTTGATAGTCTACAATTATGTAAAGGATTTTAGAATGAGTAAAGAAAACCTACTACGGATTACGCTCTTTGTCTCTGTACTTACGTTCAACCAAGTAGCTGCAGAAACATTTACATTACAAAAATTGAGTCAAATCCATAAAACAAAGAGTGTAAAATCAAGTATCGCTAAGATTTTACACAACAGAGGTCTAGATGCAGATGCTGCTGAAGCATTGTCTGATGAGGTAATTTTAGATGAAATAGTATTTTCCGAAATGTTGGAAAATTTATTGAATGGATGTACATATGTGAAGGAAGAAGAAGTATACGCATATTTGAGTAGAGAGGTACTGTTTAGAAAAACCGTAAGGTTAGAGAGTTATGATTATCTTTTAGCGATGGTCTCTTCTATCATAAAAAGACCTCTAGACAAACAGACTCTCTCAAAGCTTCAGATGGTTGCAAGTGATAATAAGCTTTTAGATACGCGTTTGGTTTGATTTGCAATCCATTAATACAATAATAAGATACTAATATCTTATATCAATAAATAAAAGGAAAAAGACAATGATTAAAAAACTAACACTCGCTACCATAGCAACAGCAGCGACAATGGCACTACTCTTTATACCTGCACAAGCAGCTGAAGGTATGAAATGTCAAGCAGGTAAATGTGGAGCAGCGATGACGCAAAAAGTAAAACTTAAGTCAGACTGCAAAGCTCCAAGCTGTAATACAGGAAAGTCTTGTAAAAAAACAAATATGAAAAAGTATGGTTCATCTCTACTTTTGCGTCTCCCTTCACTAATGAGAATGCTTGAGAAAATGGAAAATGATCCTAAACTTGCACTTACAGATGAACAAAAAACAAAACTTGCATCACAACGTAAAGTGATGATGCCAAAGATGACGAAACTTAAAGAAGATATAAAAGAAACAAGTAAAGCTATTAAAGAAGCATGTAAAAAGAATACCCCTGCACAAGCACAAAAAGCAACTATAGAGAAACTTGCTATTTTAAAAGCAGAGGCTACGATGACAAAGCTTACATGTATAGAAGGTGTAAAATCCATACTTAGTAAAGAGCAACTTTTATACATCAAAGAACTTAGAAAAGCTAGAAGAGGAAAGATGAAAGCGATGAAGCAAAATAAAATGAGTAAAATGAAAAAAGCGATGAAATGCCAAACTGCTAAATGTAACAGTAAATAAAACTTTATGACTATGAGGGTATGGTTTATTATGTCATATTCTCATACTTCTCTTCTCCTTCTTTTTTCCCATATAAAACACTCTATTCCTTTAAAACTTTAAGCATTACCTCCTATAATTAAACTATAACAGTTCTATTAAAAAAGGAATATTCATGCAAAACCATGTAGTAAATTATCTTGACAGGGCGATGAATCAAATACGAGATTTGGGTCTTGCACCCCAAAAGACGCAAGAAGCTCCTGTACTTGCACTTATAGAAAAAATTGCAGATATTGATGAGACAAAAAGTATAGCTATTGCTAGGACACTTTCTCAGGCATCTGCATTTAATGATATTGTACGTAATGAAGTGTCTCAGATGAAAGTAGGAGAACGCTATAAAGAAATTACCGATGGATTCAACTCTATACGTGATGACGCAAAACGAATGGTAGAGCAAGTTGAAGATGGTAAAATAGACACTTTTGAGCGCATAGGAAATGTTTGGATGAAGGTAACACGCGGAGACATTGCAGAACGTTTTGAAAAAATAAAGCAAATTTATTTGGAAGTCTCACGTGATTCAAAAGATCAAATAGACAGAGAGCATACGATACTAAATGCGTATCAGGACTTTAGAGGGGCGATAAAAGAGTCTGAAATCTTATCTTTGGACATACTTAAAGAGGCAGAGGCTCAGTGGAATGCAACAAAAGCGAAACTAGAACATGCAGCAGAGACCATTGAGAGCTATATGGGCGAGGAACTTGCTGAACGTGCCAAACTTGAGCTTGCACGAGATGAAAAATTAAGGGCTTTACAAGACGCTGAAGAGCGTTACCAAATCGCTAAAGATTTAGCAGATAATTTAGGGATAAATTACAATACTTCTGAAGTGATTATGGCAAGACTCATGCAAACTTCAGCCATTAAAAAACGTGTATATCAGCAATCGGTGACCTTTTTTGGTACAAATGAAACTGTTTTGACTGCATTAAGTGCTTCTTTTACGGGGCTTTTTGGTTTACATGAAAGTACAGAGTCACTTGAAGCGATGAAAGAGGGCGTTTCAAAAAGCCTTGAAGATTTAGCAGATATAGGTGGTAAAGTACAAGATGCAGCTGTAAAAGCAGGGTATGGACCAACTATACGTGCGGATGCTGTAAAAAAATTGGTAGATTCTGTAGTGAACTTCCAAGAGCGTACAGTAGAGATGATTGATGAAATGCGTAAACTCTCCGATCAAAACAGTAATGAAATACGCTATGCAGTAGAAGAAGGAAAACAGAGGTTAACACGTATTATTAACCGTGGTGAATCACTGGCACTTCCACATAAAGTTTAGTAAATGCCAGCACAAAAGAGGGTACCGTTAGAAGACCTAATGGTGGCAATGGATGTTGTGGACACGCTACGTCATCGAGAAATTATGGTAGACCGTGAACTTAGTGCAGATGAGCGTAGAGAGAAACTTATAGAAAAACTACGTGAAATTTATGCTTCTCAAGGCATAGAAGTTACAGATGAAATACTCAATGAAGGTGTACGTGCACTAGAGGAAGAACGTTTCGTTTTTACTCCAACACCTAACACTTTTACTACTTGGTTGGCAACACTTTATGTTAAGAGGGACAAGTGGCTGAAACCATTGGTAACATTTTTTTCTATTTCTATTGTAGCGGGTGCTTTTTATTATATGACATTCATTCGTCCTATACAAATGGAAAAAGCAAACCTTCCTATAGAGATACAAAAAACATATATAGATTTGGTTAATAATAGTACTGATATGAAAGCAACACAGATAGCAAACATTCTAAATGATGAAGCAAAAAATGCATTAGAAAATGATGACATGACAGTAGCAAAAGAGAAACTAGAGGCACTTAAAACTCTCTTGAAAAATCTCAAACAAAGTTACACTGTACGCATAGTACAAGGTGCAGGAAAACGTTCTGGTATTTGGCGTGTTCCTCCAAGGAGTAGCTATGGAAAGAACTATTATATTATAGTTGAAGCTGTGAACGCCCAAGGTGAAAATGTACATGTGCAAATACGAAATGAAGAAAATGATGAGATAGCTTATGTAAAAGAGTGGGGTATTCGTGTAGATGAAGAGACATTCAATCGTGTTGCACAAGATAAAGCAGATGATGGGATTATACAAGATAGGGTAGTTGGGGTGAAGAAACCTGGCTATATTTTACCTTTATACACTGTGTCAACCACGGGTGCGAGTATAACAAAATGGTAAGGAAACTATAATGATAAAAGGCATAAAAACCTTAGAAGATATAGATAGTGTACTACATACTGTAAGAAATGAAATAAGCAGAATAGACAAAGAGATAGATACGATTTTTGAGCTTTCTCAAGAGAATAAACGGCGTCAGTCTCAAACGACAGAGACACTTGCAAAGATTTATTTTACAGAGATTGAAAACAGAGATGTGAGTAAAAAGTATGAAAGTAATATTTCTAAAGGAGTAGATGGTTTACTTGAGAAAAGAGCTAAAGCGTATCAGCAGTTACTAGAAAATATAGATGCTCACAATACGAAACTTGCTTCACTAGAATCACAAAGAGTGCAGAAGCATAAATTACTAGCTGAAGCAGCAAAAGATGTGATAAAAAGAGAGAATGAAATACAAGTTATCCTTGAAAAAGACAAGGAATATCAAATACAACTTGAGATAACTAGAAAGAGTAAAAAAATAGCTGATGAAGCAGAAAATAAAGCTATTGAAGCAGAACAGACCCGTATAGAAAAAGGACTTCCTTATGAGGAGGATATCTTTTTTTCTTATTTGTGGGATGTAAAATATGGTACTTCCGAATATAGAGGTAAAACTCTCACAAAAATGTTGGATTCTTGGGTTGCATCGTTGAGTGATTATGAGAAATATAGAGTAAATTACTGGACATTATTAGAAATACCAAAACGTTTACATATACATGCAGATGAAGAAAAAGAAGCTTATAATAATGCACTAAAAAAACTTTCTTTGATAGAATATAAACATGCAGAAAAAAAGCAATTAGGTCTATTTCAAGAAGAAGAAAAAAGTAGACAAGAAGCAGTGGATATAATAGATGATGAGATAGTAGATTTAGAAAAAAAGCTTGAGTCACTTATGGCTGAACGCCAAAAATATTTAGAAGATAGAGATAGTGTTGCACAGGACATTGTCTCCGAGATAAATCATTTACTTCTTCAGATGAGTTTACCCCAACTTGATACTCTTGTCAAACAAACGATCAATAAGGAAGATGATAGGTTGGTTGAAGAACTGAATAAATTGAAAAATTTAGCTGTAAAAATGCAAAGGGACATAAGTAAACAGAGATTACTCTATGATAAAAAGATACAACAATTACATGAAGTTGAAAGTTTAAGAGTAAAGTTTAAAAGTAGCCGTTATGATGATATCCGCTCTGGTTTTGATAATGCTACAGTGATAGAAGATATGCTTGGAGGGTTACTGGGTGGTTTGGCTCAAAGTAATGTACTTTGGGATACACTAAGACGGAGTCAAAGGCATGTAGACACAGGTTCTTGGCCAGACTTTGGAAGTGGTGGTTTTAACTCTGGTTCAGATTCACCTTGGCATTTTCCTAAAAATAGAGATGGGGGGAGTATTTTTAACTTACCAGATATGGGTGGGTTTTCTTCACGAAATACCTTAGATAGTTTTTCGACAGGGGGAGGATTTTAGATGAAAAAACTGCATTATTTGTCTTATATGGACGCCTACAATTTAGCTTTAGACAAAGCACCTATACAAACTACAACAGAAATAATACTTATAGATAAAGCTTTAGATAAAGTTTTGGCTGAAGATATTATAGTCGTAAAAAACCTTCCTTCTTTTGATAACTCTGCTATGGATGGTTTTGCTTTTAAGTATGAAGAACGAGGACAAAAACTTCGTGTTTCTTCGACTATCTTTGCAGGAGACAAACCTAAAGCCTTGCTCGAAAAAGCAAGCTGTTATAAAATAATGACAGGTGCACAAGTACCAAGTGATGCTGATACTGTTGTCCCCATAGAAGATTGTACAGAGGTCAATGAAGAAAGCGTGATTATACCTAAAGATATAAAAAAAGGTAATGCTTTTAGGTCTAAAGGTGAAGAACAAAAGGTAGGAAATGTCTTATTTACTGCGGGGGACCGTATTACTCCTGCACATGTAGCACTACTTTCAGCTCAAGGCATCATGGCTGTAAAAGTGTATAAGTCTTTACAAATAGCCGTTGTTTCCACAGGAGATGAGATAAAAGAACCATGGCAAAGTGCAAGTGAAGATGAGATTTATAATGCCAATGCCTTTGCTATTACCGCACAGTTAGAAAAGTATGGATTTACTGCAAGATATGCAGGTGCTATACCTGATAATCTTGAAAAAAGTGTCTCATTTATAGAGACATTAAAGCACTATGATGTCATCATTACCACTGGAGGCATTAGCATGGGAGATGCTGATTTCTTGGAAGAAGCATTTATACGTAATGGGCTTGAAGCTTTGTTTCATGGTATAGATATTAAGCCAGGACGACCAACAATGATGGGTACTATGGGCAATACTTTTGTCATGGCAATGCCGGGTAATCCGCTTACAGCGATGATCAATATTTTTTTACTCTCCCTTCCTATACTTTCAAAGATGCAAGGCAATAGTGCATATCATCATACGTTTATTTATGCAAAAAATACCAAAACTTTTAAAGTAAGAGCAGGTAGAGCCAATGTCGTTTTGGGTGCACTCATAGAGGGAGAATTTCATGTCACTAGAAATAACAAATACGGCTCAGGTATGCTGACACCTATAGTAGAAAGTAACGCTTTAGTAGTACTTGACGACAGTATTTCATTAGTCGAAGAGGGTGATGTGATGAAGGTTGTCTTATTTGACACTGTACCAAGTGCACAAAATAATAAGACTATAAATTGATGATTAAAAAAAGTGTTTCATTATGAGTTATCTTATCGCTAAAGTTATGGCTATACAAAACTGTGATAGTTTGCATCATGTTACATTTGACTGTGAGGGACATATACTAGGTATGATGGGTTTAGAATTACCAAAAGGTATAGATGTAGGTAAAAAAGTAAAGTTAGTTATAAAAGCTACCCATGTAACACTTGCTAAAGAGTTTACTGGACTTTTAAGTTATACCAATAAACTCCCTGTGATGATAGATAGCATTAACAACGGCACGTTACTGAGTAGTATTACTTTGAAGTTTTCTGATGCCTTTCCTCAGACATATATAGAATCAATCATACCTCGTACCGCTTCTGAGACTATGTCACTAAAGGTGGGGGATAAAATAAGTGCTTTGATTAAAGCCAGTGAAATAGCCATTTGTGAGGTGATGGATGATTGAAATTTTACAAAATTTAGACATGACACCTTTTATACTTTCTTTTAAACTGGCACTACTTACTACCTCCATACTTTTGGTTATTAGTATTCCTTTGGCATGGTACCTTTCTCAAACCCAGTCAAAAATGAAACCATTTCTTGAAGCCATAACAGCGCTACCTTTGGTACTGCCACCTTCTGTTTTGGGATTTTATATTTTAGTAGTACTCTCTAGTAACTCATTTGTAGGAGCATTTTTTGAAGAGATGTTTGACATAAAACTTATTTTTAATTTTACAGGATTAGTGGTAGCTTCTTGTATTTACTCTTTGCCTTTTATGGTACAACCTCTTCAAGGAGGATTTGAAAGCTTACATAAAAATATACTTGAAGCCTCTTATATAGCGGGAAAAGGGAAAATAGAAACCATATTTAGAGTAGCATTGCCTAACATAAAACCTGCGTTACTTACAGGGCTTATTATCACTTTTGCCCATACAGTAGGGGAGTTTGGTGTTATTTTGATGATTGGGGGAAGTATTCCTGGGGAGACTAAAGTAGCTTCTATCGCTATCTATGAAATGGTCGAAATCATGGACTACACTGCGGCACATATCTATAGTGCTATTATGGTACTGATGAGTTTTTTAGTTTTGCTTTCTGTCTATATATTTAATGCTAAACAAGCGATTAAAATAGGTAAATATCACGTATGATAGAAATAGATATACATAAAAAACTACAAGGTGCTGAGGGTGAAATGCTTTTGCAGATAAATTCAACAATAGAGAAAGGGTCTTTTACTGCTCTTTCTGGTGTGAGTGGTTCTGGAAAAACAACCTTTTTACGTATACTGGCTGGACTTGAAAAAGCAGAAGGAGAGATTAGGGTAGATGGTGAGATATGGCTTGACTCGGTCTATGTGAAGCCTACACAGCAACGAAAGATAGGATTTGTATTTCAAAACTATGCACTTTTCCCAAATATGAGCATAGAAGAGCATCTTCTTTTTGTCAACAAAGATAAAACACTAGCCAAAGAACTTTTAGATATTACGCAGCTAAGTGCTTTAGCAAACAGACTTCCTGCTACGCTTAGTGGAGGGCAACAACAAAGAGTGAATCTTTGTAGAGCTATGATGAACCAGCCTACATTATTACTTATGGATGAGCCTTTATCGGCACTAGATAATACCATGAGAACAAAACTTCAAAATGAAATACTAACATTACATAAACGTTTTGGCACAACGACTATTATGGTGAGCCATGATCCTAGTGAAATATACAATATGGCAGAACGTGTCATATTGTTAGACTCAGGTAAAGTGATAGAAGATGGTTCTCCTAAAGAGGTGCTTCTTAAAACAAGTGGTAGTGCAAAATTTTCTTTTGAAGGTAAACTTATTGATATCGTACAGGTAGATGTTGTGTATATTGCCATCATTGCTATAGGACAACAACTCACAGAAATTGTCGTAAGTCACGATGAAATAAAGCATTTAACTATAGGGCAAATGGTTAATATAAGCACGAAGGCATTTAGTCCATTAATTAAACTAACTTAATGGCTAATATACTTATTAAGTTGCATTGGTTAACATAATATAAATTCTATCAAAAAAAGATATCCTTCCATTAGATTATACTTTATACAAGTAAATCTATTTTAAGACAATGAA
>Ga0256839_1002471_pt1 | contig 20490 bp, 21 predicted proteins | sample 354166metaG_FD_185968 | JGI IMG/M metagenome (GOLD analysis project Ga0256839, IMG submission 185968) | Hydrothermal vent microbial communities from Mid Atlantic Ridge, Atlantic Ocean - 354-166 | ecosystem: Environmental > Aquatic > Marine > Hydrothermal vents | place: Atlantic Ocean: Mid... | reverse complement strand
TGACCGTTCAGGTATTATCGGTCAACGATTGGCTGCCTTTTGCGATGAAGTCTATGAGGTAAAGATGGGTATTCCCATCCAACTTAAAAGCATTTAGCTTTTTTTCAATGACTCCAAATAACTGCCCTCTCTATCCAAATAAATAATCTTTCCATCTTTAACAATCATGCTCATGTATTCAGCAGAGGGCATGTCCATAATAATTTCACAATAGACCCCCTCTAGCACATCATGCTCTTGGTCAATGTGAATCTCACTTACTTTAACATCAGAATTTTCACCAAACGCTTCAAAATATAAACCCTGTTCCTTTGCATCAAGATCCATAATATCATTAATCGCTTTAACCATTTTTTCTGTCAAGGCAGGTTTGGGTTGATGGTCTTGAAAGAGTAAAAACTCTATGTACTGATTAAAAAAAGGGACAAGGAACTTACATGTTCCCATGTCAAACTCATCCCAAGAAGTGTTAAATAAAATATGTCTAGCTTTCATCATAATATACGGCTCTCCTATTGTAAACTGTGTTGTTTAAATCGGATTGTACAATAAAGTCTCTATTGTTTAGCCTTTTCATCATGGGCTATCTTCTGTGATAAATATCTAGCTGTTACAGCATCTACAGAATTAATGTGCATCACTATCCACTCTGGAGATTTATAAACAAAATTAATCATCTTATCTATGTCATGAAACTCTTTCCATTGTCGAATGGCATAGTTTAAATCCATCAAAAACATATCATGTGCCATCTTATGCATTTCAAAATGAGGGAAATGATGTTTTTTCATTAAAACCTCTTCATTGGAAAAGTGTTCTCTTACATGGGCAATATATTCATCAAGCTTTGCTTCTAATTCACTTAAATTTGATTTATTCATCCCATATTGAACTGCCAACTGCTCCACTTCATTCAAGATTTTTATCTCATCTTCATGCGTATCTTGCATCTCTTCCAAATCCATATATTCAACTTGTTCTGCGTAAAGTAGTGCCATGTTTTATCCTTTATGATATATTATAAACATAGTATAGGGGTTAATTTTGGGATTTTAATTGATAAATGTCAAGATAAAGTTTAAAATAAAATTTGAATCCCCACCTAAAAGGTGAGAATAGAAAGGAAGTAAAAAGCTTACTTCTTAATGCCTTCAAACTTAGAAACAGCGGCTGCAACTGTTAAAGTTGAAGCTTGTGCTTTTTCTAGTAGCTCTTTAGCTTTAGCAATATTTTTTGCTAAGTTTGTATCGTCTCCTGAAAGTGCTACTGCACCATCAACCATACAAAGTGTTTTTTCCTCTTCAACTTTGATGTAACCACCATTGACTGCAACTTGAACTTCACGTCCATCTTTACGGTCTATGGTAATCACACCTGAAGTCAAAAGAGAAACAACAGCAGCGTGTCCAGCTAAAATACCGAACTCACCCTCACCACCAGGGACGGTGAGTTGTTTTACTTCGTCATCAAAAATAACACCTTCAGGTGTTACTATTTCAAGTTTAAGGAGTTCCATCATAGACCCTTAAGCGTTGTTTTTAGCTTGAATTTTCTCATTCTTCGCAATTGCTTCGTCCATGTTACCTACCATGTAGAATGCAGCTTCACTCATGTCGTCGTATTTACCTTCGATAAGACCTTTAAATCCTGCCAATGTATCTGCCAATTCAACGTAAACACCAGGGCTTCCTGTAAATACTTCAGCAACGTGGAATGGTTGAGAAAGGTATTTTTCAATCTTTCTTGCTCTTTCAACAGTATTTTTGTCCTCTTCACTAAGCTCGTCCATACCAAGAATAGCAATAATATCTTGCAAGTCTTTATACTTTTGAAGAATAGATTGAACACCACGTGCAATGTTATAATGCTCTTCACCAAGAATTTGTGGGTCAAGCATTCTTGAAGTTGAATCCAATGGATCAACCGCAGGGTAAATACCTTTTTCAGCAATAGAACGGTTAAGTACTGTTGTTGCATCTAAGTGAGCAAATACAGATGCAGGAGCTGGATCGGTTAAGTCATCTGCTGGTACATATACTGCTTGAACAGAAGTAATTGAACCTTTGGTTGTTGATGTAATTCTCTCTTGGAGTTTACCCATTTCAGATGCAAGTGTTGGTTGGTAACCAACAGCTGATGGAATACGACCAAGAAGTGCTGACATTTCAGAACCTGATTGTGCAAATCTAAAGATGTTATCAATAAACATAAGAACGTCAAGTCCCATTTCATCTCTAAAGTATTCAGCCATTGTAAGACCTGTTAAAGCAATACGGTTTCTTGCTCCTGGAGGTTCACTCATTTGACCGTAGCACAGTGCAACTTTGTCCAAGACGTTCGACTCTTCCATTTCAAAGTAGAGGTCATTTCCTTCACGTGTTCTCTCACCAACCCCTGCAAATACAGAGTAACCAGAGTGTTTTAACGCAACGTTGTTAATAAGTTCCATAATAATAACGGTTTTACCAACACCAGCACCACCAAAGAGTCCTACTTTTCCACCTTTGTTGTATGGAGCAAGAAGGTCAACTACTTTAATCCCTGTTTCAAACACTTCAGTTGCTGTACTTTGCTCTTCAAATGGTGGTGGGTCTCTGTGGATTGAACGGTACTCTTTACAAGTAAACTCACCTGCATCATCAACCGTATCACCTACAACGTTAAAGATTCTACCTAGAACCTCTTCACCAACTGGTACTTTAATAGAGTCACCTGTTGCTTTAACCTCTTGACCACGTACCAAACCTTCACTCATATCCATAGCAATGGTTCTAACACGTCTGTCACCAAGTTGTGCAGCCACTTCTAAAACCAATCTTTGCTCACCAATTGTTGTCTCTAATGCTTCGTTAATTGCTGGAAGATAATCCGTAAAATCAACATCAACAACGGGACCTAGTACTTGTACTACTTTACCTGTCATAATCTATTCTCCTTATTATTTCAACGATTCCATACCACTGATAATCTCAATGAGTTCAGTCGTAATCGCTTCTTGTCTTGCTTTGTTATATTTAACACTCAGTTTCTTAACCATATCACCTGCATTGTTGGTTGCTGCATCCATCGCTTGCATTCGTGCTGAATGTTCAGCTGCTAGGGAATCAAGAAGTGCATAGAACATTGTATATTCTACATATTTCTCTACCAATGCATTTAACAATGTGTCATCATCATCTGGTTCAACTTCCATTTCAGATGTTGCTACGCTATCAGTTAAACCTAATTCACTTACATCTACAGGAAGTAGTTGTTGTGTATGAACTTTTTGCATAATCATATTTACATATCCATTATGGATTAAAATAATCTTATCGGTTTCACCTTGAACATAATCTTCTACCAAAGAGTTAATTAACTCTTTTGAACGAGCATAGTCAGGTTTTCCACTTAAATCATCAATCTGATTTAACATCTCTACTTGGTTATATTTAAAAAAAGCAATCCCTTTTTTTCCTACACCACTTAGACGAACTTCAACACCTGCATCATTATACTCTTGCATTATTTTATTCGCTTGTTTAATCGTTTGATGGTTGAAACCACCACAAAGACCTTTGTCCGATGTTACAAATACAATGTCAACTCTTTTAGGATTTTTGTTCTCTTTCATGAAAACATTATCAATCCCATCTTCATTGCCTTGTTGCATCTTCTGTGCAATTTCAGTTAACAATTCTGTTAGCTTAGAAGCATAAACTTTAGAACGTGTAGCAATCTCTTCTGCACGTTTAAGTTTAGCCGATGAAACAAGTTTCATCGCACGCGTGGTCTTTTGAGTACCTTTGACACTCGAAATTTTACGCTTAATCTCTTTTAAATTAGCCATAATTGAACCTTATTAAGCTGAAAAAGATTCTTTGAAATCTTCAATCGCTTTTTTCAAATCAGCTTCATTTTCATCAGTGATTTTTTTGTTCTCTCTAATGCTATCTACAACTGAAGCATACTTAGCGTCCATAAATGGATAAAGTTCAGCTTCAAATTTAGTTACAGCAGAGACTTCAATGTCATCAAGGTAACCTTTAACTCCAGCAAAAATCATAATAACTTGTTTCTCAATGGCAACAGGTGCGTATGGTCCTTGTTTAAGAACTTCAACCATTCTTCCACCACGCTCAAGTTGTGCTCTACTGTGTTCATCAAGGTCAGAAGCAAACTGTGCAAATGCTTGAAGCTCACGGTAAGAAGCAAGGTCAAGTCTAAGTGTTCCTGCTACTTGTTTAGTGGCTTTAATCTGTGCAGCACCACCAACACGTGATACTGAAAGTCCAACATTAATCGCAGGTCTTACACCTGAGTTAAAGAGGTCAGTCTCTAAGAAGATTTGTCCATCAGTAATTGAAATTACGTTGGTTGGAATATAAGCAGCAACATCACCTGCTTGAGTCTCAATAATTGGGAATGCAGTAATAGAACCTGCACCATTTGCATCACTAAGTTTCGCAGCTCTTTCAAGTAATCTTGAGTGAAGATAGAAAACATCACCAGGGTATGCCTCTCGACCTGGAGGACGTCTTAAAATAAGTGACATCTCACGGTAAGCAACGGCATGTTTTGTTAAATCATCATAGAATATAACAGCATGTCTGCTAGAGTGCATATAGTATTCAGATAAAGTAATTCCTGCATAAGGTGCTAAGAATTGGAATGCTGCCGAATCAGAAGCAGACGCATTAACAATAATAGTGTATTCCATCGCACCAGCTTCTTCAAGCTTTTTAACCAATGAAGCAACTGTTGATTGTTTTTGACCAATGGCTACATAAACACAAATAACATCTTGACCTTTTTGATTGATAATAGTATCAATCGCTAAAGTAGTTTTACCTGTTTGTCTATCACCAATGATAAGTTCTCTTTGTCCTCGTCCAACTGGTACCAATGCATCAATCGCTTTAATACCTGTTTGAAGTGGCTCATGAACTGATTTTCTAGCCATAATTCCAGGAGCTTTGTCTTCGATAAGTCTTGACTCTGTTGTCTCAATTGGACCTTTACCATCAACTGGTTCTCCAAGTGGATTAACAACACGACCAACCATCGCATCACCAACTGGCATTTTAAGAAGTTCACCTGTTCTTTTAACGCTCATACCTTCAACGATACCAGCCATAGAACCTAGAACAACGATACCTACACTCGCCTCTTCTAGGTTAAGAACCATACCTAAAACACCTGTTTCAAATTCTACGACTTCACCCGCCATAACATTGTTAAGACCATATACAGATGTAATTCCATCTGCAACACCTACTACCTTACCAACTTCGTTGATATCTACATCAATCTCAAAATTCGCAATTCTCTCTTTGATTATTGAAGAGATTTCATCTGCTTGTAATTTGTTTGCCACTGCAACTCCTTCCGTTTGTTACTTGTTTATAGTGATTTCGTAATGAAATCAATTAACTGTTCTTTAACTCTCTGCTTAGAGAAGTTCACCTCAATACCCAAATCATCAACTGAAACTTTAATTCCTTCTATGTCAGAAATCTCTTGTGTCAATTTAATACTTGCACCATCTGTATATTTACTAAGTGACGCTTGTAACTCTTTAAGCTCATCGGCTTTAAGTTTACTACTACTTGTCACAACACCTTCGTATTTATTGGTCTCTTTTTGGATAGCTTGTTTTAAAACTTTAGCAATAGTAGGCAATAAATCTAAACGACCATTTTCACCAATAATTTTAATAAAGTTTACCAATTTAGCATTGGCATCTTCACCTAAAGATTCAAGAACCAAAGCTGTTTTTTGTTCGTTAGAAACCAAAGGAGAGGTTAAGTTCTCAGCTACTTTTTCATCTTCAAAAGCATCTGCCATTCCCAAAAGTGTCTTAGAAAAGTCTGCTCTATCTTTTTTAGAGGTAGAATCAACCAAAGCATTGACATATCGTTTTGCAATTAACTCTTCCATTATGCCACCTTACTTGAGATAAGTGATACAACTTTAGCTTCATCAATGGCAATATCTGAATTTTCAAAACCATCATTAAGTAAGCTATCAATAGTAGATTGTGTCGCTTTTTTAGCAGACAAAGTCTGTTTTTCAACAGCTTGTTTATCTAAAATAGTTAATGCTACAGCATTTTTTTCAGCAATATTATCTGCTAATAGTTGAGCTTCATTTCCTGCATCTGCAACAATCTCTTTGGCTTTACTTTCAGCTTTAGTAACATTCTCTTCTGCTGCTAGACGCTCATTTTTAGAAGCTTCTAATTTCGCTTCAATCTCTTCCAATTGATTAGCAATACCTTCACTTCTACCTACAAAAAATGCTTTAATAGGATTAGCCGCTAAATAATAAACAATACCAACAAAAACAGAAAAGTTCAAAACTCTATAAAAAAAATCCGAGTTAAACATACTTACATCGTGATGCTCAGTACCTGATGCCAATACCAATGAAGGTAATAACAGAGCCGTTACTATTAGAGCTATATTTTTAATTCTCATCATCTCTCCTATAAGCCACTCAACTTAGATTGTAAGGTCTCTTTAAAAGTTGGAAGTTGAGCTGTTAAAGCATCTTTTAATGCTTTTTGCTCTGCTTCTAGTTCTGCTTCAAACGCGGCAGAGTTTACTTCAAGTTCTTTAACTTTACTTTCTATTTTGCTCTGGGCTAAAGCTTTCGCTTCAGTAGTGGCTTTTTCTCTGATTGCATTAGCTTCAGCTTTCGCTTCGGCTAAAAGGGTGTCGGCTTTAGTGTTTAAATCTGAGCTATTATCTGCCATCTCTTCTGCATTTTTTAAATCCTTTGCTATTGTTTCATCTCTTTCATCCATAAACTTTAAAAGAGGCTGAAACAGCATCGTATTTAATAAATACATTAGAGAGAAGAAAACAACCAGAACAAACAGCATCAAACCGGGATTCAAGTCAAGCATTCAAACTCCTCTAAAAAATTTTGCGTATTATATCTTTCTTAGAGTAATGATTTGATTAATATTTTGTGATATAAAGGGGATTGTAGATGCTTTGAGGATTAAAGTATCTTCATGTCTATTTTGGTAACATATTGAGAAATTTTTCAATCTCTTCTGCACTCTTAAAATTTATCTCTAAAGCATTGTTTTTTAGCTTATAAGCAAAAGGGAGTCTTGCTTTAATTTTTGATTCATAACTGTTAACAAAACTTTCTATTTTTTCTTGAGGAGCTATCATCTCTTCCTCATTGGCTTTTTTCTTTTTCGCCAACAGTTCACTCTCTCGTACTGAAAGCTTTTGACCGATAATAGTATCAACCAATATCTTTTGCTCTTTTTCGCTAAAGCCCACCAAAACTTTAGCATGTCCTTGTGAGATGAGACCTGCTGTTAATTTATCTTGTACATAACTACATAATCCTAAAAGACGTAGTGTATTGGTAATTTGGGAACGACTTTTATTGACAATAGAAGAGAGTTCGTCATGCGTAATATCATAAACCTTAATAAGTTCATCATAAGAGTTTGCTAACTCCATGGCATTTAAATTTTCACGTTGAATATTCTCAATTAACGCTAACTCTCGTAACTTAATATCATCTATGTCAACATCTGCCACCACACATTTAATGGTTTCAAGATCGGCTAACTTATGGGCTCTAAGTCGTCTCTCTCCTGCCACAAGCAGATAGCCATCATCTTTTTCAATCACCACAATAGGCTGTAAAAGACCATGTGTTACAATAGAATCAGAGAGCTCTTGTAAGGCAGTAGCATCAAATGTTTTTCGAGGCTGATAGGGGTTTGGAGCAATCACCTCTACCTTAATCTCTCGTACCATTTCACCATCGTAAGCACTAGCACCCATTTCAGTATCGTACGCTTTTCCTACTTCATCTAGTATAGAACCTAATCCTCTACCCAGTGCCATTGTCCTACTCCTTCTCTGTGGATGATTTTTTATTAGCTGTGGTTATTTTTATGATATTCTTAGCCAAATCAGTATAAGCAGCAGCCCCTTTAGACTTTTTAGCATACTCGGTAACAGGTTTTCCATAACTTGGACTCTCTGCAATTTTAACATTTCTAGGAACAATTAATACCTCTTTTTTCTTGGTTAAAAAAAGTTTCTCTTTAAAATGGTGCGATAAATCTTCTAGAACCTGCTTAGAGAGATTATTTTGGCTAGAGTACATAGTCGGTAAAAAACCTTTAATTGTTAATTTCGGATTAATAGACTTTTTAAGTAGATTAATGGTGTTTAACAATTGAGCTAATCCCTCTAAAGCAAAAAATTCACACTGAATAGGAATAATAACCGAATCAGCAGCCCCTAAAGAGTTAATCGTAATAGGCCCTAAAGCAGGAGGAGAATCAATAATAATATAATGATAACTCTTTTTAATTGGCTTTATGGCATTTTTGAGTAACAACTCACGATTTTTCTTTTTAGGGTCATAAAACTCTTTTTCAACCCCTACTAATCCAATATTGGCAGGAACAATGTCAAGATTTTTAAACTTGGATGCTAGAATAACTTCTGACATCTTTTTAATGCCAATGAGTACATGGTAGATATTGTATTCATAATCATTACGATTGAAACCTAAACTGGTTGTGGCATTGGTCTGTGGATCTGCATCAATAAGCAGTACTTTCTTACCACTTTTTGCCAATGCTGCGGCAAGATTGACAGCGGTTGTTGTCTTCCCTACACCACCTTTTTGATTTGCTATTGTAATTACTTCGCTCATCTTATGCTATATACTCTCTTATTATCTATGATTAATGACCCATCTTCCGATAAAGTCGCGTCTTTAAGGGTTTTTTTATGCCCATCAATATGTGTGAAAAACTCCCTACTTCTTTGAAATTCTATCTTATATTGACTAAATACCTGCTTCCAAGTAGGGTACTTCTCCAAAGCCAAAAGATACTCTTTGAGCAAAAATATTGGCTCAACATTGAGATTTAGTGCTTTGAAAGAATTTGAATTTTTTTGTAAATTTATCCCCATTCCACAAATAAGAATATTATCAACTTTTTTTGTGATAGTTCCACCAATTTTCTCTGATTTTTGATATAAATCGTTAGGCCATTTGAGCCAAACCTCTTTATCATATTTCACTAAAAGTTCTTTCATGATAAATGAAAAATAGATAGAAGCTGAACTAAGGGCTAAATCTTTGGGTAAATCTTCTAAGCTCACGGCAAAAGAAAAAAAGAGATTCCCCTCTCCTCCCTCCCATGAATTATCACGTGAACCAATTCCCTCTGTCTGCTCTTTAGTAAGCACACAAATTGGCGTGCTTACTTTTTGACTCTTTAATACTTCAACTAAATAACTTTGGGTCGACTCTAAGCTATTAAAGTAAAGAATTTCCAACTTTAAGCCCTCTCCCTACACAATAAGCTTTGGCATTCACCGCTTTTTTAGAGGCAGGTTGCAGTATGCCTATCTCTAAAGCACCCTTTTTGCATCCTATAACAATGGACTCTTCTTTAAGCACTAAAATTTCACCCATATTATTTTGACTATCTGTTTCAACCAAAGCGACCTCTTTAATTTTCATACCATTGTCAAGAAAAATCCCAGGCCACCCCTCAAAGGCTCGATATTTATCATAAAAATCAGAAGCCAAAGAAAAATCAACCAAGCCATCAGCTTTTTTAATCTTTTTACAATGTGTTGCTATGGCTCTGTTTTGCTTTAAAGGCTCAATATTCTCAAAATTATGAATAATCTCTGTGGTCAATAAACACGCATCATCACTTAATCTATTCATAAGTTCAGGCAATAACATTGTCTCTGGAATTTTGAAATAACGATAACCAAGAATAGGCCCAGAGTCTAAGCCCTCTTCCATTAACATCGCCGTAATTCCAGTAAACTCATCACTATTAAGCAAAGATTGTTGCACAGGACTTGCCCCTCTATAGTGTGGCAGCAAAGAAGCATGAAGATTAATACAAGGTGCTATCTCTAAAATTGATTTAGGTAAAAGTTGCCCAAAAGCAGCCACCACAATAAAATCAGGCTTTGCTGCTACAATGGCTTCATAAACTCCCTCATCGGAGAGTTTTTCTGGTTGCAATATGCTTAAGTGATGTGCTTGGGCTAAAACTTTAACCTCTGGAGATTTAAGTTCCCCTTTTCGACCAGCTTTTTTATCTGGCTGAGAAATAACCAAAGGTATCTCTATCGCCTCATCATCAATAAGTGTTTGTAGTATCTCTTTGGCATAATGAGGGGTTCCCATGTAGACTATTTTTTTCAATTATATCTCCTCACATTTAAATGAGTGAAATTATAACCAACATAACTGCTACTAGAATAAAAGAGAAGAAAAAAAGAGAAGATACCCCTCTAAAAGAAGAGGAGTAGTATTTGAAGTAATCTAAAAGTTCTATTTACCGAATTTTTCAGCAATACCTTTAATCTCTTCATCTGAAAGTTTAGCAGCTTGACCTTTCATCATCGCTTTCATTGCTCCACCGTAAGAACCATCTTTGTACCCTTTAAGTGCTTTTTCAATGTCTGCTTTTGTCATCTCATTCACTTTTTTAGATTTACCCATTGCTGCTTTTTCAAAGTTTTTACCATGACATCCTGTACAGGAAGCAACATTAACCTCTTTGGCAGGAGTAGCTTCTGTTTTATTATCATCCGACTTTGTTGCATTATCTTCAGATTTTGTTACATTATCTTCAGATTTTGTTGCATTATCTTCAGATGAAAAACTTCCAGCAAATGAAGCAATATCTTCATCAGACATTTTAGCTGCTTGACCTTTCATCATCGCTTTCATTGCACCACCATAAGAGCCATCTTTGTAGCCTTTAAGTGCTTTTTCAATATCCTCTTTAGACATATCTTTTACAATTTTAGACTTACCCATTGCTGCTTTTTCAAAGTTTGCTCCGTGACATCCTGTACACCCTTTCGTGTCAAAAGCCGAAGCCGATACGGTAAGTAGTCCTAAAGTTGCCAATGCGATAATGTTCTGTTTCATCATGTTAATCTCCAATTTTAATTTTTTTGGTGCATACATGTTAACGCTCAATTGTGGAGAAATAATGTATAAATCTTCAAAAAAAATCTATTTTGTCGCATTTTGTAAACAATCGAAACATCTATTTTTTACTATTAAAGATAACTAAAACTATGGATATACTTTCAATTCATTATAAAGTGAATCTCTCTGTACAGGAGTAAAGCCAGAACTTTGAATAAGCTCTATAAACTCATCGAGTTGCATCCCCTTAGAACTTTTTGCACCCGCCGCTGCTTGAATGGACTCTTTTTCAATTGTGCCATCTAAGTCATCACAACCAAACTCTTGGGCAATGAGAGCCAGATTTATAGAAGCTGTCACCCAATAGGCTTTAATGTGAGGAACGTTATCTAAAATAATTCGTGAAATCGCATAGGTCTTTAAAATCTCTTGCCCAGAGGGAAAGTTACAATTTTTCATATAGTTGTTCTCACGCTGATAGACCAAAGGAATGAAACAGTTAAAGCCATTGGTTCTGTCTTGCACGTCACGTAAGCGAATCATGTGGTCAATTCTATGCGCACGTGTTTCCACATGACCAAAAAGCATGGTAGCATTACTTTTTCGTCCTTTGTTGTGCCATCTTTCGTGAATGTCCAACCATTGAGCAGAGGTCACTTTTCCTTTACATAAATATTCACGTACCTTTTCATCAAATATTTCAGCTCCACCCCCAGGCATGGAGTCTACGCCGTTTTCTATCATGAGGTCTAACACTTCATCGTAAGAAATGCCATAGTGACGTGTCAAAAAATCTATCTCCGCTGCTGTCATAGCTTTTATGTGTAGCTTTGGGTATTTCTCTTTTATTTTTCTAAATGCCCCCATGTACCACTCTACCCCATCATTTGGATTGTGGGCAGAGACCAAGTGCATCTCTTTTGCACCTATGGCTACGGAGTTCTCAACTATCTCTAATATCTGCTCATGGGTCATGGTGTATTGGTTAGGGTTTTTACGCGTGGCAGAATAAGCACAAAATTTACAAACATCAGCACAAACATTGGTGGGGTTGATGTGACGGTTAATGTTAAAGTAAGACTTTTTTCCGTATTTCTCTTGGCGAATTTCATCAGCCAATTCACCTAAGGTAAACAAATCTAAATCATAAAGGGCTTCCCCCTCCTCTTGTGTTAATCTAACTCTCTTTTTTACTTTTTCAATTAATGTCATTTTACCTACCTACTTCTTAGTTATTTAGTCCCAAATATTTTTTGTCATTATACACTATTCGCGTTAATGATGGCTATTTCAAAAGTATATTTAAAATAATGTTTTTATACTTAAGCTAATAAATATTATTGATATTTTTGAAACAGATAGTCATAAATATATTAATTTTATAAAAAAATAATATTAATTAAAGAATTAAACCGTATAATTCGTGACTTTTTTATTTTAAGGATACTAATGATTTTTAGTAAGAAATTTTTAATTTTGTTGCTCTTAATATTAAGCACTTTTGTGGTCAATGCAGAGGGTTTCAAAAAACATTCTAATAGCTACATCACTAAAGTTGCTAAAGCTCAACTAGGGAAAAGATATGTTTGGGGTGGTAACGGAAGAAGAGGTTTTGACTGTTCGGGATTTACACAAAAAGTCTTTGCAAAAAATGGGATTTATATTCCAAGAAACTCTTGGAGACAAGCCAAAGTTGGAAAAAAAGTTTCTAAAAATAGATTACGAAAAGGTGACCTCATCTTTTTTAATTCCAAACATCATAAGGGTGTTAATCATGTAGGTATCTACCTTGGACATGGAAAGTTTATCCATGCCAGTAGGTTTCATAAAAAGATTGTTATCTCTAAATTTAGAGAATATAGACGCTACTTTAAATGGGGTAGAAGATTAACTTAGTCTTCTAAAAACTCCTCAATTAACGCACAAACATCATCTACTGCTTGGGTAGCAGGTAAGTAAAACTTGTGTTTAAATGCTCTATCATGATAGTCATCTTTGTCTAAATTATTTAAAATAGATTCTTTTACTCTACTTGCCATAGAAGCTGTGTCAATCACTTGACCAGAAGTGCCAATGACCACTACCATGTCAGCATCAGCATATAAATTAGACAGATGCATATACTCAGGTGCAGCTTCTCCAAACATCACCACATTGTGACGGATGTTAGTAGCTTCACACTTTGGGCAAACAGCCCCTTCTTGACTTTTATAACCAATAGGAAAAACTTCACCACAATCTTCACAACGTAAATCGGTCAATGTCCCATGTAGATGCACCAACTGCTGACACCCTGCTCTCTCTAACATATCATCCACATTTTGAGTGAGCATCACAATATTATTGGGATAGGCATTGGCAAGTTTGGCCAATCTTTTGTGGGCATAATTTGGCTCTTTTTTCTCAACATCAGCACGTCTTTCATTATAAAAGTTTAAAACCTTTTGACGGTCACGCTCAAAACCACCCACGGAACAGACCTCTTCAATGCTATAATTTTCCCACAAACCATCACTATCTCTAAAGGTTTTAATGCCCGATTCAGCCGAAAGCCCTGCTCCACTAACGATGTATACTTTTTTATTGTTCATTTTTTTCCTTATTCAAAAATTTCAACATATCAAATGTAGGGTGTCAATTTATTGCACCATCTAATCATATTCAACATTTTAAGGTGCATTAAAATGCACCCTACAGCGTAGAAACTTATTCAAAAATTTCAACATATCAAATGTAGGGTGTCAATTTATTGCACCATCTTGTTTCCCAACCATCATAATACCAAATGAGACCAATGTTCCCACGACCATCATAACAGCAAAATCTACTTTTATCTCAATAATGTTTCCTATTATATAGGGCTGTAAAAATAGTACTGTTAAAAAACCTCCTATGAGAGCAAAAAGTACGGTCGTTTCATTCCCTCTGTTGGTAAAAATAGCTGCTCCATAAACCCCCAAAAGTGATGCGTAAGCAAATGCCATGACCCCTAAGGCAAAGTTTAACAGAGGGAGTTCAGAGTATTGTTGCCAGTAGAAAGAGAGCATCGCCATCATTGAGAGTAATAATGCAAAAACAATGACCATAAAACGACTCGCTTTTAAATAGTGTGCTTCACTTTTTTTGTTTTGACTTATCCATGGTCGATAAATATCCTCAATCGCCACGGAGGACATGGCTGAAAGCACCGAATTAGTAGAGGACAAGGCTGCCGCAATTGCCCCAACCGTTACTAAACCTCTTAAACCCTCTGGCATCTCATTTAAGATGTAGAGCATAAATATCTTGACACTTTGCCCATCTACATTTTGGTCAATACAAGCTGATTTGACTGAAGAGAGTTCTGGGTGTTGATAGAACAAATAGAGTAAGAGTCCAATGGCCAAAAAAAGCATGGCAACAGGAATGGTAAAGATAATGGAGTAGATAAGTGATTTTGCCCCTGCCTCTTTGTTTTTACAAGTCAGTACACGTTGGGTCATGTCTTGGTCGAGTCCATAGGCTGCAATGTTAAGCAGAAACCACCCTGTGATGAGTGTCCAAAAAGTAAAGCCACCTGAAAATGAGAAGTCTACTAATTTTAGTTTATTATTATCAGAAAGCGTATTAACTATAGTCGAGAAGTCTGTGTTTAAAGAGTAGTATAAGTAGACCAAGACAGCAATACCTGCACCCACATAGGTTAAAGCTTGAAGTATGTCTGAAAAGATGACAGATTTTACCCCACCAAAATAGGTATAGCCTAAAGCCCCTATCATTAAAATAGCTATAGAGATAGCAATATGAGAGGGAATAATATCTGAGAATAAAATCATGGAGATTGCCAAAGCCCCAATGTAGAGTCTAGCACCACTTGCAAAAAGACGACCCACTAAAAACATAACCCCTGCGTAACGTTTAGAGCTTTCACCGTAACGATGCTCCAAATAACTATAAACGGTAATGGCATTAATGGCGTAAAATCTTGGTACTAAAATTTTTGAGACAAAAACAACGGCTAGAAAAGCTGAAACATAAAAGCCTAAAAAAGTTAAGTCATGTTTGTAAGCATATTCTGGTCCGCCCAAAAAGGTAGCAGCTGATTGAGAGGTTGCCAAAACAGAAATAGCAACGGCAAACATGGGCATAGCATTGCCCCCTGTGAAATAGTCACGAGAGGTTTTAACCTTTGTTTGACTCAAAATAACCGTTGTTAAAATTAAAACTAAAAAATATGAACAGAATATTATCCAATCTAATGAAGTAAAATTTGACTGCATTATTCACCTTTATGCAAATTTTTAAATTATAGCCAAAGCGAACTTTGAGGCTTCGAGAATGACACTTCTGTTGAGAAAAAATATAATTTTTACGTACTTATTTATACTTTAATATAAGAAATCTACAATTGTAAATAGGAGAAAAGATATAATATCATTCACAATTTATAAAAATATACTTAAAGAAAGAATTAACAGAATGAAGTTTATGTTTATCCCTATTCTCCTATTGGCTGCTACCCTTACTACTTTTGCCTCCAAACACCTTAAAAAAGATAGTGCGAAACAAAGAATTAATTGTAATATGACCGTTAAAAATATTAAACGTCCACCCAGAGTCGATGAGTTTCAAAAACTTTTTTCAGAAGGTATTCTCTATGGGCGACTAAGAAGTAACACCTTTATTTTTGATGGAGGTCCTGATGATGTAAGCCATTACTCTACGGGACTTGGAGGAAACTTAACCTATAAAAGTGCTAGATACAAAGGTTTCTCTTTTACCACAGGTCTCTACACTTCTCAAAATCCCAATCATGTAAAAAGAGAAGATTTAGGCGATTATCGTTATGGCAAAGATACCTTTTCACGTTATGCTGTTGCAACGCAAGATAGAGATGGCATGACAGCATTAACAGAAAATTATCTCTCCTACAAAAAGAGTCGTGCCGAATTAAAAGTGGGACGTTTTCTATTGGAAAGTTATATGCTAAAGTCACACGACACTAAAATGATTCCTGTTGCTTTTGAGGGTGCAAATTTACGGATTAAAACCCTACCCAATACAAAAATACAACTGGCATACATCAATAAGATGAAACTCCGTGACCATGAGGGATTTCACCGTGTTCTAGCCTACAATGACGACACTACAAACCCTTATGCACAGTGGACAGGAAATGATGATGGTGCAATGCACAGAGGGCTTACCTACTCTAAGTTAGATGCCAAAGGCATTGATGACCGTATTATTGTAGTAGAGGGAAAAAATAGTAGTATCGACAACACCTCTTTACAATTTTCCTATACCGCTGTGCCTCAACTTGTCTCCTCCTTAATGCTTGAGGGTTCCTATAAATTTAAAATCGACAGTGGACTTAAAATCAAACCTGCCATTCGATATACCCATCAGTTTGATGATGGAGCAGGAGTAATAGGAGGTGCAAATCTCAAAGCCAATACCACTGGATATAAAAACCCTAATAACTTAGAAAATGCGATTCTATCTTCACGAATTGACTTTATTTATGGAGCAGGTTCATTTCGTGTAGGCTATTCAGATGTCAAAGATGGTGGAGATATTATTGCACCTTGGCATGCACAACCTACAGGAGGATACAGTCGACAAATGTCAGGGATGAACTGGTATGCCAATACCAAAACTACCATGTTCCGAGCCGATTATGATTTGGCTAAGGCGGGACTCGTTGATGGAGTGCATATCATGTCACGCTATACCATGCAAGACTTTGATGACAATAAACCAGGAACAACTGCTGATGCCAATATCTTTACTTTTGATATTGTTAAACGTTTTAAAGAGAATCCTAACCTTATGTTTAAGATGCGTACAGCATTTGTACGAGAAGACCATAAAGTTGCCAACTTAGATGGCACCTTCAAAAAAGACCCCACTTACAATGCGGTACGATTAGAGATGAACTACCTCTTCTAAGAAGAAGCTAAGAATACCTAAAGGGGCGACTCAATATAGTGTGCCCCTAGACTCTCTTTTCTTTTTAAGGCAGCATCCACAATGGCTGAAGCAGTGTTGAGTCGTAATTCTAAAAGTCGTCCAATGTCTCTGTTTTTCATATCGAAAATTTCATTTTTGGCTTTTAATAAGCCTTGTTTTGTTCGTATTACACCCATCTCTTCCCACATAATTTTACGTAAACGTCTTTTATAGACGCTGTCTTTTTCATGATGAATAATATTCTTATACTCTTTATCAAAACTTGGAATGGCTACTACTTCATGCTCTTTAGCTAAGATATAGTTTGCCACACGCTTAGCAAAGACCACCCCTTCAAGTAGGGAATTAGAAGCCAAACGGTTCGCACCATGAACGCCTGTTGAAGAGGCTTCGCCAATCACATAAAGACCCTCTATACCCTCTACACAAGCATCAATATCACACTTTATCCCCCCAACAGCATAGTGAAAAGCAGGAGAAATAGGCACTCTATCTTTGGGAAAATCGTATCCAATCGCTTCAAATGTTCGTGCAATATTGGGAAAACGTTTTTTAAACCACTTCTCTTCAAACATCGAGAAATCTAAATAAACTTCTTCCCCTGTTTTACGTTTATAATCAAATATCGCACGACTTACAATGTCACGTGAAGCGAGTTCCCCTCGTTCATCATAGTCAAATAAGAAACGTTCACCCGCTTCATTAACAACATAAGCCCCCTCACCTCTAAGAGCTTCCGTGAGTAGAAGTTTACGTGCATAAGGCGTTTTCACAAATACCGTAGGGTGAAACTGCATCATCTCCATATCGGCTAACTCTATCCCTTTTTCAACACAAATACCATGAATATCAGCCGAGACGGTTCGTGAGTTGGTATTAAACTCATAGAGTGAGCCAACACCACCAGAAGCAATAATAACATCATCAGCATAGATGGTTTTATGTTCATGATTGACCAATGCTTTTACCCCAAAACATCGCCCATCTTGAATAAGTAAATCGTATACTAAAGTATTTCGTTGAAGTTGATGCCTATTTTGCACCATCATAAAATAGTGCATATACCGCCCTGTAGCATCTCCTCCTGCATGAACAATTCGTTCTGTTGAGTGTGCTGCCTCTTTAGTATAGAGAATCTCTCCTTTTTCATTAACATCAAACTCCATGCCTCGTTCTATAATATCAGCTGTGGTTTCCAAAGACATATTAGAAAGTATCTCCACTGCATTTTTATCATTATGATAAGAACCTGCTGCCATGGTATCTTCAATATGTGAGGGAACATCTTCCTCATTGAGTGCTGTCACCATGCCACCTTGTGCATAAAAAGTATTGCACTCCCAAGGAATATCTTTACAGACGACCAAAACTTTTTTCTCTTTGGGCAGATTCATCGCAGCATAAAGTCCTGCTATCCCTGCCCCAATAATTAATACATCATATTTTTTCATAATTCAATTATATATTATGCCCTCTTAGTTTCGTATGAAACTGAAGCTTCCCAATAGGGGTCAGCTTTATATCCACATCCACTTAACACTATACAGCAAATAGATGCTATAATCAGTTTATGAAACAGGCAAATACCATTCTTTCTCATCTTCAAACCCTTCCTCAATTTAGAATACTTAAGAGCCACTACTGCTATCAAAAGTTTCTCTCACTCTTAAGCCCAAAGTTTCAAAAAGCGATTGCCTTTGTCTATCTAAAAGACGATACACTTTTTGTAGCACTCTCTCACCCTGGGTTTAAGATGGAGTTGAATTATAATAAAGAATTATTAAAGAGTGTGTTCGCACTCCTAGCACAAGAAGATGAGAAGTGCCAAAATATCACAGCTTCAAAAGTTGTTCTCTTTAACAGTAGAAACCATCAATTTGTAAAAAAGGAATCCTCTTATCAGAGTATTCCTTATTATCAAGAGATGGCATTAGGTGATTTTAGCATCCAAAGTGAGGATAAAGAGCTACTTCAAGCCTTTGAAAACATCCGTCAATCTATCTCAAAACAGCAGTAGTATAATGATGTTAACAAGCATTAAAAATCTTCCCTCTGATGCAGGTATCTATCAATATTTTGATAAAGATAATAAACTACTCTATGTCGGAAAAGCCAAAAATTTAAAAAACCGTGTTAAATCTTACTGGCGTTTCACCCCTACACTTCATCCTAATCCCAAACAGAGTTTACGCATTTTACGTATGCTAGAACAAGCTGTTAAACTTGAGTACATTGTGGTAGAGAGTGAAGATGATGCCCTTATTTTGGAAAATTCACTCATTAAACAGCTCAATCCTAAATATAATATATTACTGCGTGATGACAAAACTTACCCCTATATTTACCTTGATGAGGGTCAAGATTTTCCCCGTTTTGAACTGACACGTAAAGTGATAAAAGGGAGAAATATTTCCTATTATGGTCCTTTTCCCAATGGAGGAAAAGTACTACTCGATTCACTTTATGAACTCTTTCCTTTGGTACAGAAAAAATCTTGTCTGCGTGAGGGAAAAGCCTGTCTTTTTCATCAAATTGAAAAATGTCTTGCTCCTTGTGAGGGGAAAATTAGTCCAAAAGATTATCAAGAGATTATCAAAGAAGTAAAACAAGCCATTAACAAACGCTCCATTTTAATTGAAAAACTCAATGAGAAGATGATAAGCTTTGCCATGAATGAACGCTATGAAGAGGCAGCGACCATGCGTGACAATATGAAAACCATTGAAGCCTTAAGCATTAACTCTAACATTGATTTAGCCAATGATGAAGATTTAGATATTTTTGCCATTCTCAATGGTAATAATCGTGCTGTTATAGTAAAACTTTTTATGCGTTCAGGACGGCTTATCTCTTCTTCTTTTACAAACTTTAGGACTTCTGATATTTATGATGAAAATGAAGCGTATAAACAAGCTCTTTTAGAGTTTTATGCCGTAGACTCACCTCATATTTTTAAACATCTTTTGGTAGCCCATAACTTTGAAGACAGAGAAGAGATTGCCACGCTCCTCTCCAAGCGTTTTGGTAAAAAGGTTGAGCTTATTCACCCTCAACGTGGCTCAAAAGCAAAACTAATTGCCCTTGCACTTAAAAATGCTCAAGAAATTCTAAATAAAACAGAAGCCAAAGAAGAGATAGAACCGAAAATAGCTGAACTTTTTGAACTCGTAAACATACCTTATAGAGTAGAGTCCTTTGACAATTCACACATGATGGGGGTAGCTACCGTAGGGGCAATGGTAGTCTGGGATGAGGGGAAATGGTCTAAACAAGATTATCGACGCTATGCCTTAGAAGCCAAAGATGAGTATGGACAGATGCGAGAGATGCTCTTAAGACGCATTGAGCGTTTTGATAAAAACCCTCCTCCTGATTTATGGATTTTAGATGGAGGAGAGACCTTACGACGCTTAGCTGTTTCACTTCTAAAAGAGGCAAAGCTTAACTTAGAGGTCATTGCCATTGCAAAAGAGAAGTTAGATGCTAAAGCCCATCGTGCAAAAGGAGCTGCTAAAGATATTATCTATACTGAACAATCTGTCTTTGAATTAAAAACTACCGATAAACGATTACAATGGGTACAACGTCAACGTG
>Ga0256839_1002470_pt1 | contig 20491 bp, 22 predicted proteins | sample 354166metaG_FD_185968 | JGI IMG/M metagenome (GOLD analysis project Ga0256839, IMG submission 185968) | Hydrothermal vent microbial communities from Mid Atlantic Ridge, Atlantic Ocean - 354-166 | ecosystem: Environmental > Aquatic > Marine > Hydrothermal vents | place: Atlantic Ocean: Mid... | reverse complement strand
CGAGCCCCTCATCAATGAACAACAGGCCGGGCAAATGGCCGCGCTGGGAGATGACTGATCCAGCCATCACAAAAGGAGACGTCACCATCCACGGCGTGCTGGCGCAGGCGGCCCTGGCCCTGGAATCCCGCAGCGACACGCCCCGCCTGGACGCGGAAATCCTGCTGTCCTTCGTGCTGGGCAAACCACGCAGCCATCTTCACGCCTGGCCACGGGAGCACCTGGATGAGGGCCAATACGACACTTTCCGTGGACTGGTGCAACGGCGCCAGGACGGGGAGCCCGTCGCCTATCTGACCGGCCGGCAGGCATTCTGGTCGCTGGATTACCGCGTGACGCCACACACCCTGATCCCGCGCCCGGAAACGGAACACCTGGTGGAACTGGCCCTGCGCCTGATCCCGGAGGAAGCTGCGTGGCGCATCGCCGACCTTGGCACGGGCACGGGCGCCATCGCCCTGGCGCTGGCCCATGAACGCCCCCGCTGCCAGGTGGTGGCCGTGGATGTGTGCGCACGGGCACTGGAGGTCGCGGCGTGGAATGCCCGCCATCTGGGCATCGGCAACGTCGGCTTCCGCCAATCCGACTGGTTCGCCGGGCTGCGGGGGGAGCGCTTCGACCTCATCGCGGCCAACCCGCCCTACGTGCGCCACGACGATCCCCATCTCGCCGCCTTGCAATACGAACCCGCCACCGCCCTGGTGAGCGGCCCCGGCGGCATGGAGGCGCTGGAGGCCATCGTGAGCGGCGCGCGCGCCCATCTCACGGGCGCGGCGTGGCTGGTGCTGGAACACGGCCACGACCAGGGAGCGGCCACCCTCGACCTGCTGCGCCGCCACGGCTACCATGATGTGGCGGGATACCGGGATTATGCCGGCCATGACCGCAATGCGGTGGGACGGTGCCCTCCGCAAGAAGAGGAAAGCGTGATCTCATGACCACCGTCCGCATTCCCCGCACCGTCGCCAACCTCATCCTCGCCCATGTGCAGCGCCATGAGGAGCGCGAGGCATGTGGACTCATCGCCGGCAAGGATGGCCGTCCGCTGCGCTGTTACGAGATCCCCAACGTCGCCAGCGAACCCGCCACGCGCTTTCAAATGGATCCCGCCGCGCAGATCGACGCCATGCGGCGCATGCGCGAAGCCGGGGAAGAATTATTCGCCATCTACCATTCCCACCCCCGCGGACCGGCCCTGCCATCATCCATCGACCTGGCGGAGGCCGCCTATCCGGACACGCTGTACCTTATCGTCTCACTGGATACCAAGGGCGTGCTGGAGATGCGCGGCTTTCACATCAGGGAGGGCAAGGTGAGCGAGGTGGAGCTGGTGTTGTCATGACGATGACAGCTTCTGCTTGAGAATGGCATTGACCTGGGCCGGATTGGCCTTGCCCTGGGTGGCCTTCATGACCTGCCCCACGAAGAAACCGAACAGTTTTTCCTTGCCGGCGCGGTACTGTTCCAGTTGTTGGGGATTGGCCGCCAGGATGCCGTCGATGATCTGTTCGATGGCCCCGCTGTCCGTCACCTGCTTGAGTCCCTTCTGCTCGATGATCTCGTCCGCATCGCCCTCCCCCTGCCACATGGCGGCGAACACCTGTTTGGCGATCTTGCCGGAGATGGTCTCGTCGCCGATGCGCCTGATCATGCCGCCCAGCATTTGCGCGCTGACCGGACTCTCCGTGATGTCCAGCCCGGCCTTGTTGAGGGCCCCCATGAGATCGCCCATGACCCAGTTGGCGGTCAGCCTGGTCTCCCCGTCCGAGGCCCGTTCGGCCGCCTCGAAATAGTCCGCCATTTCGCGGCTGGCCGTCAGCACATCGGCCTCGTAGGCCGATAAGCCGTACTCATACATGAAACGCTCGCGCCTGGCGTCCGGCAGCTCCGGCAGGGTCTCGCGCACCGCCTCGATATAGTCTTCGTCCAGAATGACGGGCAGCAGGTCGGGGTCCGGGAAATAGCGGTAGTCGAAGGCCTCCTCCTTGCTGCGCATGGAGCGGGTCTCGTCACGCGCCGAGTCATAGAGGCGGGTCTCCTGCACCACGCTGCCGCCGCCTTCCAGCACGTCGATCTGGCGCTCCACCTCCAGGTTGATGGCGCGCTCCACGAAGCGGAAGGAATTGAGGTTCTTCAGCTCCGTGCGCGTGCCCAGGGCCGTCTGCCCCGCCGGGCGCACCGAGACATTGGCGTCACAGCGGAAGGAACCCTCCTGCATGTTGCCGTCGCAGATCTCCAGGTAGCGCACCAGGGCGTGGATCTTCTTCATGTAGGCCACGGCCTCCCGGGCGGAGCGCAGGTCGGGCTCGGACACGATCTCCAGCAGGGGCGTGCCGGCGCGGTTGAGATCGATGCCGCTGCAGCCGTGGAAGTCCTCGTGCAGGGATTTTCCCGCATCCTCTTCCAGGTGGGCGCGGGTGATGCCGATGCGCCTGGACGCGCCATCGTCGAGGTGGATGTCCAGATGCCCCAGCCCCACGATGGGCAGCTCATACTGGCTGATCTGATAACCCTTGGGCAGATCCGGATAGAAATAATTCTTGCGCGCGAACACGGAGCGCGGCGCAATGCGGGCCTCCACGGCAAGACCGAATTTCACCGCCATGCGCACCGCCTCGCCGTTGAGCACGGGCAGCACCCCGGGCATGCCCAGGTCGATGGCGCAGGCCTGGGTGTTGGGCTCGGCGCCATAGGCGGTCGACGCCGCCGAGAAGATTTTGCTCTTCGTGGCCAGTTGCACATGGATTTCCAGGCCGATTACTGTCTCCCAACTCATATTATCTCCCTGAGATACAAGGGGAAAGGTACAAGGGGAAAGATACAAGGGACAAGGGGTGTGTTTGTCCCTTGTACCTTGTACCTTGCCCCTTGTACCTTGTCCCTTGCTCCCCTTCTCATGTTTCAAATGCCTCCGGCACCCGGGCATGCCAGTCCGTCTCCTGCTGGTAGCGGTGGGCGATATGCAGCAATTGCGCCTCTTTGAAATAACCGCCGATGATCTGCAGCCCCACGGGCAGGCCCGCGCTGAAACCGCAAGGGATGGAAATGGCGGGCAGGCCGGCGAGGTTGACGGCGATGGTGTAGATATCGGACAGATACATCTGAATGGGGTCGTTCAGCTTGTCGCCGGCGGCAAAGGCCGTGGTGGGGGTGGTCGGCCCCATGATGACGTCCACCTCCACGAAGGCCTTCTTGAAATCGTCGCTGATGAGCTGGCGCAGTTTCTGGGCCTTGAGGTAGTAGGCGTCGTAGTAGCCCGCGGACAGGGCGTAGGTGCCGATCATGATGCGGCGCTTGACCTCGGCGCCGAAACCCTCGCCGCGGGAGCGCTTGTAAAGATCCATGAGATCCACGGGGTCCTCGCAACGATAGCCGTAGCGCACGCCGTCGAAGCGCGACAGGTTGGAGGAACATTCGGCCGGAGCCACGACGTAATAGGTCGGCGCCGAGTAACGGGTGTTGGGCAGGCTGATTTCCACGATGGCGGCGCCCATTCGTTGGTATTGGCCTATGGCCGCCTGGACGAGTTCGCCGACAGCGGCGTCCAGACCGTCGCCGAAGAATTCACGGGGCACGCCGATCCTCAGGCCGTCGAGGGGTTGATCCAGGGCGGCGCAGTAATCGGGCACCGGCTGGTCGATGCTGGTGGAATCTTTTTCGTCGAAACCCGCCATCACGTTCATCAGCAGGGCCGCGTCCTGCGCCGTGAGGGCCAGGGGACCGCCCTGGTCCAGGCTGGAGGCGAAGGCGATCATGCCATAGCGGGACACCCGCCCGTAGGTGGGCTTGAGGCCCGTCAGGCCGCACAAGGCCGCCGGCTGGCGGATGGAACCACCCGTATCGGTGCCGGTGGCGGCGGGAGCGAGGCGCGCGGCGACAGCGGCGGCGGAACCGCCGGACGACCCGCCGGGGACCCTGGCGGTGTCCCAGGGATTGCCCACGGGACCGTAATAGCTGGTCTCGTTGGAGGACCCCATGGCGAATTCGTCCATGTTGGCCTTGCCCAGCATGACGGCGCCGGCCGCCTTGAAGGACTGGATGACCGTGGCATCGTAGGGCGCGATAAAATTGTCCAGCATGCGCGAGGCGCAGCTCGTCCTCACCCCGTCGGTGCAGAAGATGTCCTTGTGGGCCAGGGGGATCCCCGTCAGGGCATGGGCCTCCCCGGCGCGCAGGCGGCGGTCGGCCTCGCGGGCATCGGCCAGGGCCACCTCCTCCGTCACCGTGATGAAGCAGTTCAGCGCCCCGTTATAACGATGGATTCTATCCAGAAAATGGCGCGTCAGCTCTTCGCTGCTGAAATCCCCCTGGCGCAGACCCTGCGCGAGGGATGCTATGGATTGCTTGTGCATTATGACTATTGCTTCATATTCAAGGAGTAAGGATGGACGCGGTCATTCGATGACCTTGGGCACCAGGTAGAGCCCCGCCTCCACGCGGGGCGCGATGGCCTGGAATTTCTCACGCTGGCTGGATTCCCGCACGGCGTCCTCGCGCAGGCGCTGCACGGCATCGAGGGGATGGGCCATGGGCGCGACCCGGGACACGTCGGCGCTGTCCATCCGCTCCACGAACTTGAGGATATCCGAGAGGCTGCTGGCATAAGCCGCCAGTTCCTCCTCGCTGACCGCCAGCCGGGCCAGGTGGGCGATCTTTTCCACGTCACTTCTCTGCAGGACCATGCCTTTCTCCGCTTAATATTTACGACTGCTTACCGATAACGAATCATGAACAGAAGACAATTTGCACAGGGTATAAGATGCTTGCCCAAAATCCTACCCACTGCTAGAGTATCTCGCTGCATTTGGTAGAGGGAAACAACCCATGTTTTTAAAACGCTTGCGTGGCATGTACTCCAACGATCTGTCCATCGATCTGGGTACGGCCAACACACTGATCTATGTTCGCGACCAGGGCATTGTACTGAATGAGCCCTCCGTTGTCGCGATCCGCCAGGAGTCCATGTCGGGAGGACAGCGCTCCGTGGCGGCCGTGGGCGCCGAAGCGAAACTCATGATCGGGCGCACGCCCGGCAACATCAAGGCCATTCGCCCCCTCAAGGACGGCGTCATCGCCGACTTCACCGTCACGGAAAAAATGCTCCAGCATTTTATCCGCAAAGTCCATGAAAACAAATTTTTCCGTCCCAGCCCACGTGTGCTGGTGTGCGTGCCCTGCGGCTCCACCCAGGTGGAGCGCCGCGCCATCAAGGAATCGGCCGCGGGCGCCGGGGCCCGCGATGTCTACCTGATCGAGGAACCCATGGCCGCCGCCATCGGCGCCGGCATGCCCGTGGCCGAGGCCAGCGGCTCCATGGTGCTGGACATCGGTGGCGGCACCACCGAGGTGGCCGTGATCTCCCTCAACGGCATCGTCTATGCCGCCTCCGTGAGGATAGGCGGCGACCGCTTCGACGAGGCCATCATCGCCTATATCCGCCGCAACTATGGCAGCCTGATCGGCGAATCCACCGCCGAGGCCATCAAGCACGAGATCGGCGCCGCCTATCCCGGCAACGAGATCCGCGAGATCGAGGTGCGCGGACGCAACCTGGCCGAGGGCGTGCCGCGCACCTTCACCCTCAACAGCAATGAGATTCTCGAAGCCCTGCAGGAGCCCCTGGCGGGCATCGTGGGCGCGGTGAAGACGGCCCTGGAGCAGACCCCGCCCGAGCTGGGCGCCGACATCGCCGAAAGCGGCATCGTCCTCACCGGCGGCGGCGCGCTGCTGCGCGACCTGGACAAGCTGCTCTCCGAGGAGACCGGCCTGCCGGTCATCGTGGCGGAAGACCCCCTCACCTGCGTGGCGCGCGGTGGCGGCCGCGCCCTGGAAATGATCGACGAACACAGCGGAGATGTGTTCGCTCCGGAATAGTCCCGCGCCGGGTGCATCCATGATGCCGGGCAACCCTACCTGCGCTTACGCAATGATATAGGTATAATCCTGGTCTGCCGTATCACCTGTATGGAGTAGCCGCATCAAACCCCTATTCGTCCATGGACCCTCGACGACGCTGCGCCTCGCGGTCCTTGCGCTGCTGTCCATCACCATGATGGTGCTGGATCATCGCCAGAACCACATGGACAGCATCCGCTCCATCCTGTCGGTCGTCGTCTATCCCATCCAGTACCTGGTCAATCTGCCGCGCGAGTCGGGATCCTGGCTGTCGGAGAACCTCACCACCCGCCAGGTTCTGCAGGAGGAAAACGCCAGCCTGCGCGCCCAGGAGCTGCTGCTGAAATTCCGCCTGCAGAAACTGGAGGCGTTGGAGGCCGAAAACGACCGCCTGCGCCAACTGCTCGAATCTTCCACCAAAGTGAAAGAGCGCGTCGTCATCGCCGAACTGCTGTCCGTGGACATGGCGCCCTTCTCGCGCCGCGTCATTCTGAACAAGGGCAGCCTCGATGGCGTACAGGTAGGCCAGGCCATTCTGGACGCCGACGGCATCCTGGGACAGATCATCACGGTGACCCCCCTCACCAGTACCGCCATGTTGATCACGGATCCCAGCCATGCCGTCCCCGTGGCCGTCAACCGCAACGGCCTGCGCGCCATCGCCGTGGGCAGCGGCAAGCCCAACCACCTGGAGCTGTCCCATATCCCCAACAATGCCGACATCAAGGAAGGCGACCTGCTGGTAACATCGGGCCTGGGGGGACGCTTTCCCAGCGGCTATCCCGTGGCGGTCATCAACGAAATCCGCCGCAGTCCCGACCGCCCCTTCGCCGTCATTCATGCCGAGCCCATCGGCAACCTGGAGAGCAGCCGCGAGGTGCTCATCGCCTGGACGGCGGCTGCAGCGGCGCCCACGGATGAAGAAAAGGCAGCCACCGCGCCACCTACGGAGGCATCCGAATGACCCCTCGCGCCCCTCAAGGTGGATGGATCATCGTCGCGACCTTCATCGTTGCCTTCATCCTCACCATCGTGCCGCTGCCCGGGTGGCTGGCGCATCTGCGCCCGGAATGGGCCGCCCTGGTCCTTATCTATTGGTGCATGGCGCTGCCGCAACGCATCGGTGTGGGAATCGGCTGGATCACCGGCCTGTTCGTGGACGTGCTGCGCGCCGAACTGCTGGGGCAGTACGCCCTGGCCTTTGCCCTCATCGCCTATGTCACCCTCCATCTCCATCGCCGGGTACGTGTATTTCCCCTGTGGCAACAGGCCGCCAGTGTGCTGGTACTGATCGCGCTGGAACAGATGCTGATTCTGTGGGTCAAAGGCATCATGGGCCAGTCACCGCAATCATGGACCTATTGGCTGCCTTCCCTGACGAGCATGCTGATATGGCCTCTCGTCTACATATTGCTGCGGGGTGTCCGGCGATATTACCGAATCACCTGACCGGCACTGCTCATGCGCCTCACCATCAAAGACCACATCCGCGAAAGCAGACTCTTCAATGAGCGTGCGGCCATCGCCCTTGCCATCACCCTGCTGCTGCTCATGGCCGTCATGGCACGCCTGGTCTACCTGCAGGTCTTCAGTCATGAGCACTTCTCCACCCTCGCCAATGAGAACCGCATCAACCTGGTCGCCATCCCCCCCACGCGGGGACTGATCTATGATCGCAACGGCGTGCTACTGGCGCAGAACCTGCCGTCCTTCAGCCTCGAAATCATACCGGAGCAGGTCAAGGACATGGAAGCGACCCTCGCCGGCCTGCAGGAGCTGATCTCCCTGTCCGACAATGACCTCGCCCGCTTCCGCAAGCTGCTGCGCAAGAAGCGTTCCTTCAGCAGCATCCCGCTGAAATTTCATCTCGACAACGAGGAAGTGGCGCGCTTCGCCGTCAACCGCCACCACTTCCCCGGCGTCGATATCGAGGCGCGCCTCATCAGGGACTACCCCCTGGGCAAACTCGCCGTCCACGCCATCGGTTATGTGGGCCGCATCAACGAAGAGGAAATGCAGACGCTGGATCCCGCCAATTACAGCGCCACGCGCTTCATCGGCAAGACAGGGGTGGAGCGATTCTACGAGGCCATCCTCCATGGCCGGGTCGGCTACAAGAATGTGGAAACCAACGCCCTGGGGCGCATCCTGCGCGAGGTCAACCGCACCCCCCCGACGCCCGGACAGGATATCTATCTCACCATCGACATCAAGCTGCAGAAAATCGCCGAGGACGCGCTGCAGGGGCGGCGCGGCGCCGTGGTTGCCATCTCGCCGCAGACGGGGGACATCCTCAGCCTGGTCAGCATGCCTGGCTATGATCCCAATCCCTACGTCATTGGCATCGATCCCAAGACATACGCAGCCCTGCAGAATTCCCCGGACAAACCCCTCTTCAACCGCGCCCTGCAGGGGCAGTATCCGCCAGGCTCGATCATCAAGCCTTTTATTGGCCTCGCCGGCCTCGAATACAAGCAACTCGGCATCCACACCTCCTCCTTCTGCCCTGGCTGGTTTTCCCTGGAAGGCGACGACCACAAATACCGCGACTGGAAGAAAACCGGCCATGGGCGGACCGATCTCGACAAGGCCATCGTTGAATCGTGCGATGTCTATTTTTACGACCTGGCCCTTTCCCTGGGCATCGACCGTATCCATGAATTTCTCAACAAATTCGGCTTCGGACACCGTACAGGCATTGATATCAATGGCGAGGCAGGCGGCTTGCTGCCATCCCGGCAGTGGAAACGCAGCCGGCGCAATGAGTCATGGTATACGGGTGAAACACTCATCACCGGCATCGGCCAGGGCTATCTCCTCACCACTCCCCTGCAACTGGCCACCGCCACGGCAACCCTGGCCAACCGGGGCACGCAATTTCAACCTCACATACTCTACGCGACGCAATCCCCCGGCAGCGACGATCTGACAGTGCTGACACCGGCATCACTGCCCACCATACAGCTTGAGAACCCCGAACACTGGGAACAGATCATCACCTCCATGAAACGCGTCGTCCACAGCCTGCATGGCACCGCCCACGGCATCAGCCGCACCTTGCAGAGCAATATTGCCGGGAAAACGGGCACGGCCCAGGTCTTCGGCATCAAGCAGGACGAGCAATACGTCAAGGAGGACGTGGCGGAACACCTGCGTGACCACGCCCTGTTCGTCGCCTTCTCGCCACCCGACAAGCCCCGCATCGCCGTGGCCGTCATCGTGGAGAACGGGGGCAGTGGCGGCAGTACCGCGGCTCCCGTCGCCGCCCGCATCATCGATGCCTATCTGGAGCCTGGCGGGTCATGAGCATCGCCGCCCGCCGCTCCCGTAAACGCTGGGGTGACCGGCGCCGGTCACGCCTTTTCGTACGCGGCCTTCACCTGGACATCCCCCTGGTGGTATCCCTGCTCATCCTGTCCCTGGTGGGTTTGGCCATTCTTTACAGCGCCAGTGGCCAGGACATGGACATGGTGCAACGCCAGATCATCCGTCTCGGCGTGGCCTTCACCGTCATGTTTCTGGTGGCCCAGATCCCGGCCCATTACATCGAAAAGTGGGCGCCCTGGGTATTCGCCACGGGGCTTGCCCTGCTGCTGGCCGTCATCTTTTTTGGCGAGACCGGCAAGGGCGCGCAACGCTGGCTGGACCTGGGCCTGTTCAAGTTTCAGCCCTCGGAGATCATGAAGATCGCCGTACCCATCATGGTTGCCTGGTATCTCGCCGAGCACCCGCTGCCGCCCTCCCCGAAAAACCTGGTGGTGGCCTCGCTCATCATCATCACGCCCGTGGTGCTCATTGTGGTGCAGCCCGACCTGGGAACTTCTCTCCTGATCGCCGGATCGGGCGTATTCGTGCTGCTGCTCTCGGGCATACCCTGGCGCCTGGTATTCCGCTTCCTGTTACTGGTGGCGGCCAGCGCGCCCCTGCTGTGGTATGGCCTGCACGATTACCAGCGGGCACGCGTCATGACCTTCCTCAATCCTGAGGACGACCCGCTGGGCGCCGGCTATCACATCATCCAGTCCAAGATCGCCATCGGCTCGGGCGGCTTGTATGGCAAGGGCTGGCTCAATGGCAGCCAGTCGCAACTGGAATTTCTTCCCGAGCGGTCCACGGACTTTATTTTTGCCGCGTTCGGGGAAGAATTCGGGCTTTTCGGCATCCTCCTGCTGCTCGCCCTGTATCTGTTTATCGTGGCCCGCGGCCTGTATATCGCCAGCCAGGCCCAGGACACTTTCACGCGGCTGCTGGCGGGCAGCCTCATTCTGACCTTCTTCGTCTATTTTTTCGTCAATATCAGCATGGTGACCGGCCTGCTGCCCGTCGTCGGACTGCCCCTGCCCATGATCAGCTATGGCGGCACATCCATGGTCACAATCATGGCGTCTTTTGGTATCCTCATGTCCATACACACACACCGCCGACTGGTGTCGACCTGATGATGAGATTCGAGAAACCCATGCGCCCATTATTCATTGCTTTCATCGCTATCCTGCTCACCCTGCCCGCCGGCCCGGCTGTTGCGGAGGATGCGCCGCTCACCCAACGCCCGGAAGTCCGACAATTCCTCAGCCGCATGGTGGAGCGCCATCAGTTCCAGCCGGGGGAACTCGAACAGCTGTTCAAGCAGGCCAGCAGGCAGCAAAAAATCATCGACGCCATCTCCCGCCCCGCCGAAGGCAAGCCCTGGCATCAATACCGGCCTATTTTCATCACGGAGAAACGCATCCGCGGCGGCGTCGAATTCCGCAAACGCCACGCCGGGAGCCTGCGGCGCGCCGAAGAGATCTATGGCGTTCCCGGCGAGATGATTACCGCCATCCTGGGCGTGGAGACCTACTATGGCAGGCACAAGGGCAGCTACCGTGTCCTGGATGCCCTGACGACCCTGGGCTTCGACTACCCCAAGCGCGGCAAGTTCTTTCGCAGTGAACTGGAGCAGTTTCTGCTCCTGACGCGGGAGGAAGAGATGGACCCCCTCTCCATCAAGGGCTCCTATGCCGGCGCCATGGGCTATCCCCAGTTCATTTCCAGCAGTTTCCGCCATTATGCCGTGGATTTCGATGGCGACAGGCGCCGCGACATCTGGAACAACGTGGATGACGCCATCGGCAGCATCGCCAACTATTTCAGCCGCCACGGCTGGCAACGCGGGCAATCTGTCGTCTTTCCCGCCCATGTCACCGGAAACGCCCATGCCGCCTATATCAAGAAAGGCCTCAAGCCCCATACCCCCATTGGCGAGTTCAGAAAGAAAGGCATCAGTATCAATGCGCGGCTGCCCGCGACGGAAAAGGGCGCGCTCATCGAGCTGCGGGGTCCCTCTGAGACAGAGTACTGGGTGGGACTGAACAATTTCTATGTCATCACGCGATATAACCACAGCCCCCTCTACGCCATGGCAGTCTATCAGCTCAGCGAGGAGATACGCCGCCAGGGCAGCCTGGAAACCGCCCGCCTGACTCGGGATCAAACAAGGTAATCTCGATGCGCTCAGCGTTCCTGCGGAGTTGTCCCTTTTTCCTCATCAGCCTGCTCACTGCCTGTGGCAGCCTGCCCGACCGCCATGCATCCCACCACCGCGACAGCGCGCCATCGCACGAGGTGGATGTCGCCAGGATCCCCAATGCCGTGCCCCGCCTGGAACCGCGCAGCAAATATGGCAACCCGGCTTCGTATGTGGTCAACAACAAGCGCTATCACGTAATGAAAGACAGCAAGGACTACCGGGAGCGGGGCATCGCATCGTGGTATGGCACGAAATTCCATGGCAGGAAGACTTCCACCGGGGAGCCCTACGACATGCTGGCCATGACGGCCGCTCACAAGACACTGCCCCTGCCCACCTATGTGGAAGTCACCAACCTCGAAAACGGACGCAAGGTCATCGTCAGGGTCAATGACCGCGGCCCTTTCATGGACAACCGCATCATCGATCTGTCCTATGTGGCCGCGGCGAAGCTGGGTATCATCAAAAACGGTACCGGCACCGTGGAAGTACGCGCTATCGACCCGACGGAATACTTGCGTGATCAGCTCAAAACCCAGGCCAGTGACGCGCCTTCTCCCAGCCCCCCCTCCCTCACGGCCGGCCACTTCTATCTCCAGATCGGGGCCTTTTCGGAACGCCGCAATGCGGAAAGCCTGCGCACGCGCCTGGAGCGCCTCTCACCCGGCAGGATACATATCAAGGAAGCGGCCGCCAGAAGACAAGCTTTGTACCAGGTACACATCGGCCCCTTCTTCGACCTGCAGGAGGCTGACAGGATGACCCGGCAACTCCTTGCCATGGGACTGGGGAAACCCCGCACCATCACCTATCGGAGCGAGCCGGCAGTGCCAGCCGGGGCCAATGCCCCACCATAGGTCCCAATCCATCGGCCCGGTGACAATGCAGCCTGGCAGCTTTCCCGGCACTCCCTCCAGGCCTGTTTTGCGCTAGAATACCCGGCAAATCGACAGATATATCACCTGGAGTCACCATTGATGCAGATTTCCGCTGAATATGACCGTAGCAAAAACCCTCTGATCTCCACGATCATTCTTTTTGTTCTGGCCCTGGCGCAGACATTACCGGCGCTCGCCGCCCCCATACCCGGTCCGCCCCAGGTCGCCGCCCGCGCCTATCTCTTACAGGATTTCAACAGCGGCCGGCTGCTGGCGGAGAAGAACACCCATGAGCGCATGGAACCGGCCAGCCTCACCAAGCTGATGACCGCCTATATCGTCTTCACTGAACTGGAAACCAACAGCATCAGCCTCGGCGACCAGGTGCGCGTCAGCGAAGCCGCCTGGCGCATGGGAGGCTCGCGCATGTTCATCGAGGTCAACAAACTGGTGTCGGTGGAGGATCTGCTCAAAGGCATGATCATCCAGTCCGGCAACGACGCCAGCGTCGCCCTCGCGGAGCACGTGGCCGGCAGCGAGGACGCCTTCGTATCCCTGATGAACAGCTATGCCGGCAAACTCGGCATGACCGCCACCCATTTCGTCAACAGCACCGGCATGCCGGACCCCGAGCATTACACGACGGTCAATGACCTGGCCATTCTGACCCGCGCCCTGATCAAGGACTTTCCCCAATATTACAAGTGGTACTCGGAGCGCGAGTTCACCTTCAACGGTATCAGGCAAAGCAACCGCAACAAGTTACTATGGCGCGACAAATCCGTAGACGGCGTCAAGACCGGCCATACGAAATCCGCCGGATTCTGCCTCATCGCCTCGGCGCAGCGCGATGGCATGCGGCTGATATCCATCGTCCTCGGCGCCAAGAGTGAAAACGCCCGCGCCCAGGAAAGTCAGAAACTGTTGAATTACGGCTTCCGCTTTTTCGAGACCCGCCGCCTCTACGGGGCCGGCGAGGCCCTCGCCACCGCGCGCATCTGGAAGGGCGAGGTGGAACAACTTCCCCTGGGATTGACAGAAGAACTCTACGTTACCGTACCCCGCGGCCAATACGATCAACTGGAAACACGCCAGAACATCACGGCGCTCATCATGGCGCCGGCTGAACGGGGCCACCAATACGGCGCCCTCGAAGTAAGTCTCAATGGCGCGGAAATCGCCTTGCGTCCCCTGGTGGCGTTGCGCGATGTGGCGGAGGGCAGCCTGTGGCAACGTCTTTCCGACGAAGCGCTGTTGCTGTTCGAGTAACCGGACCGTGCCCACCGTCTATCTCAATGGCGCGTTCATGCCCGAGGCGGACGCGCGCATCTCGCCGCTGGACAGGGGGTTTATTTTCGGCGATGGCGTCTATGAGGTCATTCCCGTCTACAATGGCCACCTGTTCCGCATCGCAGAACACCTGCAACGTCTCGACCAGAGCCTGCAGGGTGTGCGTATCACGCAGCCCCACAGCCATGCGCAGTGGTCAAAAATCATGCACGAACTGGTCGACCTCAACGGGGGGGGCAATCAATCGCTCTACCTGCAGGTCACGCGGGGCGTGGCCCGCCGCGATCACGCCTTCCCGGCGAATATCGAGCCCACGGTCTTTGCCATGTGCAGCCCCCTCGAACCCCTGGCGGATGATATCCGCCGCCACGGCGTGGCCGCCGTCACCCTGGACGACAACCGTTGGGAGAATTGCCACCTCAAGACCATCGCCCTGTTGCCCAACATCCTGTTGCGCCAGCAGGCCCTGGACGCGGGGGGCGTCGAGGCCATTCTGGTCCGCGATGGCGAAGTCACGGAAGGGGCGGCCAGCAATCTGTTCATGGTCAGGGACGGATGCCTCATCACCCCGCCCAAGGGCCCCTGCCTGCTGCCGGGAATCACCCGCGACCTCATCATGGAACTGGCGCAGGCAAACGGCCTGTCCGCCAGGGAGGCGACCATCACGCCCGGCGAACTTGCCGCGGCAGATGAAATCTGGCTGAGCAGTTCCACCAAGGAGATCGTGCCGGTCACGCGCCTCGACGAGGCCGCCGTGGGCAGCGGCCAGCCGGGGCCCGCGTGGAAAAGGATGACCGGACTCTTTCAAACCTACAAGTCAAATTATTCAGAACCCGGCAGCATATGACGGAAAAAGACGAATCCCTGTTGGAGTTTCCCTGCGATTTCCCCATCAAGGCCGTGGGCAGGGCGTGCGAGAACTTCGATGCCCTGGTCTACAGCCTGGTCAGTCCCCATGCGCCGGACCTGGGTGAAAACGCCATTACCACCCGGGCCAGCAGTCAGGGCAACTACCTGTCGGTCACCATCACGGTACGCGCCACCAGCCGCGAACAACTGGACGCCATCTATCGCGAACTGACGGCCTGTGAACAGATCATGATGGTGTTTTAGTGTCGTACCTGAACGTCCGCCAGCGCGGCACGCTGCCCTATGAGCCTGTCTGGCGGGCGATGCAGAACTTCACCGAGCGGCGGGACGCAGAGACCGTGGATGAGATCTGGCTGCTGCAGCACCCTCCGGTCTTCACTCTGGGCCTGGCGGGCAAGGAAGAGCATATACTCGAACCACGCGGCATCCCTGTCATCAAGACGGACCGCGGCGGACAAGTGACCTACCATGGCCCCGGCCAGGTGGTTGTCTATCTGCTGCTCGACCTGAAACGTCATTTGCAGGGCGTACGGCCCCTGGTCAGCGCAACGGAACACGCCGTCATCGGCTTGCTGGAAGAACTCGGTATCGCGGCGCGCAGCCGCCCCGACGCGCCCGGCGTCTATGTGGACGACAAGAAAATCGCCGCCCTGGGATTCCGGGTGCGGCGCGGTTGTTGCTATCATGGACTGAGCCTCAACGTGGACATGGACCTGGAACCCTTTTCGCGCATCAACCCTTGCGGATATGAGGGAATGGAAGTGACTCAGATTGCAAACCTGGCGACGGGGATCGATCACGGACAAATCGAGCGGGATCTGGTCAGACAGTTGGGACGCGCCCTCGGTTACGATGAAATTCAGTTCACGGAAGACGGCCCGCTTCCGTTATAATCCCCGCCACGGCCCTGCATCACCCCAATCAAGGAAAATCATGTCCACAGAAAAAAACCGCACCACTTCTCTGCATCAGCGTGGCCAGGAAAAGGTCGCCCGCATCCCCGTCAAGATCGAGCCGACCACCCAGGTAAAGCGCAAGCCCAAATGGATCCGCGCCAAGGCGGCCAACAGCCCGACGGTCAACCGCCTCAAGGCGGTGTTGCGTGAAAACAATCTGCACACGGTCTGCGAGGAGGCGGCCTGCCCCAATCTGGGAGAGTGCTTCGGCCATGGCACCGCCACCTTCATGATCATGGGCGATATCTGCACGCGGCGCTGTCCCTTCTGCGACGTGGCCCACGGCAAGCCCCTGCCCCTGGACTCAGAGGAGCCGGAGAAACTCGCCCGCACCATTCACGCCATGGGCCTGGCCTATGTGGTGATCACCTCCGTGGACCGTGACGATCTGCGCGACGGGGGAGCAGGACACTTCCAGGCCTGTATCGAGGCCGTCCGCCGGCACAATCCGGAAATTGACATCGAGGTCCTGGTGCCGGACTTCCGCGGCCGCCTGGAAAGGGCCCTGGAAATTTTCCAACAGACCCCACCCGACGTCTTCAACCACAATCTGGAAACCGTTCCCCGGCTGTACCGGCAGGCGCGCCCCGGCGCCGACTACCAGCACTCTCTCGCGCTGCTGTCACGCTTCAAGGAGACATGCCCCGGCATCCCCACCAAGTCCGGCCTCATGCTGGGCCTGGGCGAGACCCTGGAAGAAATTCACCAGGTCATGCAGGACCTGCGCGATCACCATTGCGACAAGCTGACACTGGGGCAATACCTGCAGCCCAGCAAGTTTCACCTTCCCGTGGCGCGTTTCGTCACGCCGGAGGAGTTCGATCAACTGGCCGTGACCGCAAGGGAAATGGGCTTTGTCCACATCGCCAGCGGGCCGATGGTGCGCTCATCCTACCACGCCGACCGCCAGGCGGCCGGCGAACTTATCTCATAAGCGATCGAGACAATCGCGCGCGGCAAAACCCAGCAGCGGCTCCGCATATCCTTTCGTCAGCGCCATCACCTTGAACAGCTCTCCCATTTCCCCGGGCAGCATGAGCTTGCGCACCTGCTGGGCAAGGGCGATGTTTTGCAAGGGGTCGCCCTCGTCAAAGACTGCCATATGGGCGATGCCACACGCCTCCAGGAAACCGGCCTGGGTCGTGAAGCCATGAACAGCCAGCCCTTGCTCATGGGCGGCGGCTGCGATGGCGGTGAAGTCCACATGGGCGGTGATGTCCTGCAGACCGGCGAGAATGAGGGGGTCGCCGTGGGTGCGATGGTGATAGAAGCATTTCAAGGTGCCGTCTCTGCGCTGGGGATGATAATACTCATGGCGGGGATAACCATAATCGACGAGCAGCGCCACTCCTTTGTCCAGAAGTCCGCCCACACTGCCGATCCAGCCCACCGCGGCCAGATTCACCTCGAAGACATAGGCAGGCGGATAAGCTGACAGGGGCTGCGTTTCCTCAAACAGCGCATTCATGTACTGCTCCAGCGCCACGTGGCTGAGGGGTCCGTCGCGATAGACAAAACGACCGTCGCCGTCACAACCCACGTACAGTTCCCGCAGGCCCGCCGCCGTGTTGACGAGGCGATGCACCGGCATGGCGTCCAGCACCTCGTTGGCCAGTATGACGCCGCTGAATCCTTGCGCCGGCAAATGGTCCAGCCAGGTGATGCGTGTCATGAGGTGGGGCAAGTGCGCCTGTAACAGGGCCTGCTGCCGCTCCCGCAGGTCGGCGCTGGATTCGAGAATCAGGTAACGCCCGGGCAAGGCATCCGCGTCTTCCAGCCAGGCCAGAATATCCCGCGCCATGACGCCGGACCCCGCGCCAAACTCCAGGATATCCCCTCCGCCCGGCGATTCCAGCACCTGCGCGCATTGCCGCGCGACACAGCGCGAAAACAGGGGGGAGATCTCCGGCGCGGTCACAAAATCCCCACCCTCTCCAAACTTCTGCCGCCCGGCGCTGTAATAACCCAGTCCCGGCGCATACAGGGCCAGCTCCATGTAACGGGCAAAAGGTATGCGCCCGCCGGCCCCGGCCATTTCATCGCGGATGACACGGCACAGGCGTTCACTGTGGGCCTGGGCCTCCGCATCCGGCATGGGCAACTCGGCCGAAAGGTCACCTTTCATCATGGGCAACACACTCACATTTCTTTATACTCAAATCAGAAACCCCTAACGGCACATCCGAATCGTGGAAGAACGAGAAGAACTGGACAACCGGGTCGCCCTCATCACGGGCGCCGCGCGCCGCGTCGGCGCGGTCATCGCCCGCACGCTGCACGCCCGGGGCATGAACGTGGTACTGCATTACCGCTCGTCGGGCAACGAGGCGGAAGCCCTGCGCGAGCAGTTGAATGCCATCAGGCCCCATTCCGCCATCACCTGCCCCTGCGACCTCCACCAAACCCAGGCGCTGGACATCCTCATCGAACAGAGTGCGCAGGCATGGGGACGCCTCGACGCCCTGGTCAACAATGCCTCGACCTTCTATCCCACGCCCGTGGGCGCCATCACCGAGGCGCACTGGGACGATCTCGTGGGCAGCAATCTCAAGGCGCCCCTGTTCCTTTCCCAGGCCGCCGCGCCTCACCTGAAGAAGCACCGCGGCTGCATCATCAACATTGCGGACATCCACGCCGGGCGCCCTTTGAAAAACTATACAGTATACAGCATCGCCAAGGCCGGGCTGGTGATGCTCACCAAATCCCTGGCCCGCGAGCTGGGCCCGGAGATCCGCGTGAACGCCGTGGCGCCGGGGGCCATCATGTGGCCGGAAAAGGAGCTGGACGAGATCGTCAAGCAGCGTATCATCGCCGGCACCGCCCTCAAGCGCCAGGGGGAGCCCGGCGATGTGGCGCGCGCGGTGCTGTTTCTGATCCGGGACGCCGACTATATCAGCGGCGAAGTGATCACCGTGGATGGCGGCCGCGGCCTCAGCGATTGACCCGCCAGGAGAACTCCACCCGCTCCAGCCGTTGGGCGGGATCCGAAAAGGCCCGCCACAACGCCCCGTATGACATGCCGCTGACAGGATGGGCCTCGTCGCCCGCGATTTCCGCCAGCGGGGCCAGCACGAAAGCATAGCGGGTGATCTCGTCCCGGGGAATGCGGATCCGCCCGTCGTCGATGACCGCGTCTCCATACAAAAGCAGATCCAGATCCAGGGTGCGGGGCGAAAAGGGCGTGCTGGCGCGCTCCCGGCCGTGCGCCCGCTCCAGTTCATGGAGGAAGGCGTTGATCGCCGGGACATCCTCGCCGCTGTCGAAGGCGGCCACCAGGTTATAGAAATCGTCCCCGTCGAAGCCGACCGCGCTGCTTTCGTAGACACTGGAAAGGACGATGTCGCCATACCGCCCGCGCAGGGCGCTCACGGCCGAGCGGATCATGGCCACGCGGTCGATATTGCTGCCGATGCTGACATAGACCCGTGGCATGCCAGACCCGTCTATTGCGCCTGGGCGCGCACGCCCCGCTCGATGATCACCCCCACGTCACGGGCGCCGCGAATGGCGCCCTTTTTGTTGATCTGCAGGCGCATCCAGGGAATATCGAATTCCGTCATCACACGCCGCACCACCTCTTCGGCCAGGGTCTCCACCAGTTGGTAATCACTGTGCTCCACGAAATGGATGACCATCTTGGCAACCGCCTTGTAGTCCAGGGTATCCTCGATGGCGTCGCTCCGCGCCGCCTTGCGGATGTCCGCGGCCATTTCCAGGTCCAGACTGAGGGTCTGCTTGACGCGCCGCTCCCACTCAAAAATACCGATGATGGCGTCGACCTTGAGATCGCGCAGGTAAATGATGTCCATGCTCATAACAATGCCTTGGGAAACCCGCTATAATCCGGTGTTCCACTAATCAAAACACAATCCTCTGACCGATACAATGCTGCTTACCGCTTCACTGGTTCTGCTCGCCTATCTGCTGGGCTCCCTGTCGAGCGCCATCATCATGTGCAAACTCTTTTCCCTGCCCGACCCCCGCTCCCAGGGATCCGGCAACCCCGGCGCCACCAACGTGCTGCGCTTCGGCGGCAAAAAAATCGCCATCATGGTGCTGGCGGGCGATATCCTGAAAGGCCTGATCCCGGTGTTGATCGCCGCCTATGCCGGGCTGACGAACGCCGGCATCGCGCTGGTGGGCTTCGCTGCCTTTCTCGGCCATCTGTATCCCGTCTTTTTCGGCTTCCAGGGCGGCAAGGGCGTGGCCACGGCGCTGGGCGTCCTGCTGGGCATGTCCTGGCTGCTGGGCCTGGCCATCATCGTCATCTGGCTGGCCATGGCCCTGATCTTCCGCATTTCCTCGCTGGCCGCCCTCACGGCCGCGGCCAGCGCCCCCTTCATTACCTGGCTCCTGCAAGCCAACGCCGTTTCCACCGCCGCGGTAACCGCCATGGCGGCCTTCCTGCTCATGCGCCACAAAAACAATATCAGGAATCTGCTGCAGGGAACGGAACCGCGCATCGGGGAGAAATAGGCATCGGAGTATCTTGAAGGTGTAATGGGGTACTCCGGCTATCCCATAGCTCACCGTACCAGCGAAGCGGCCAGGAAAAACCCACAACTATATTACTTGAGAGCACCAAGATCTCTGTAACTGCTCATTCTTAACAAAACACACTACTGCATTATTGTCATCCCCGCGAAGGCGGGAATCCAGAAAAATCAATGGGTTCTGGATTCCTGCATCCGCAGGAATGACAGAACTCGGTACTCTCAAGCATGTTATTGTTATTATTCCATTTCATGCGTTTGCTCTCTTTTGCTTTTTATCTCCAGGCCCGTGGCGGTGCAGCCGGCGCCTGGGATGCGGCCATTACTTCCATTTTGTGTTCATATCTCATTACCCGGCATTGCTTCTGACTGGTATACTGTCACCGGTATTCGTTCCTTTATTCTTTCAATATCAAAGCTTTCATATTTTCCGTTTCATTGAAGTAAATCGATAGAGTCTTACCGTCTAAACGCAGGTATTTTTGTTTCACATCCATTGATTCCAAAATGGATAAAATCTCCATAAATTTCTTTGACCAGCCTGATTCATTCAACGAAACCTCGAATGCAGTTTCTGGATAGCATAAATTCTGAACATGA
>Ga0256839_1002468_pt1 | contig 20501 bp, 21 predicted proteins | sample 354166metaG_FD_185968 | JGI IMG/M metagenome (GOLD analysis project Ga0256839, IMG submission 185968) | Hydrothermal vent microbial communities from Mid Atlantic Ridge, Atlantic Ocean - 354-166 | ecosystem: Environmental > Aquatic > Marine > Hydrothermal vents | place: Atlantic Ocean: Mid... | reverse complement strand
ACCAGTCGCGGCGCCGAGCCCCCCCCGCGGCGGACGAAAAGACAGTCCCCTCTCCCGCCGGGAGAGGGCCAGGGTGGGGGATCGGAACACGAGTTTTTCCTGCTTCTGCAACCCTCTCCGCCCTGACCCCTTCATGCCGCGAGGAGGGAATTTATGCAATGATCAGGTTCACCTGCGGTGGAATCCGGATGCCGCCCCGGGGCCGGCCTCCGCTCCGCTCAACCCGGTCTTCGCCTTCGTGAACCGGCCGGCGGCTTTCGCCATGCTCGAGTCGCCCCAGGTGACTGCGTGCTGCTGCAGGGCGGCACCGCGGAGCGACGCCGCGCAGGCGCCGTCAGGCCCCGCGCGGACTCCCGGCCCCGGGTTCAGCCTCCGTTCCCCCGGCCGTCCCGGGTCCCAGCTGGGCCATCACCTGGTCGAGCCCCTGCGCGAACGCCGCCAGGCTGGATCGCGGCAGCAGGATCAGCCGCTTGCCGTACCGCTTGCAGTACCGCTTGATCCGGCGGGCGGCATCGTGGCTCACGCAATCCAGCGGGCACAGCACCACGTCGGCCTGGGGCAAGAGCGCCCCCAGCCGTGCCCGGCCTTCGTGCATGCCCCCGTCATGGTGGAGGAAGCGGCCGTTGTGCCCCTCCACCAGGGCCCGGAACCTGCCGCACTGGCGGCTCCGCCCTCCCACGTACAAGATGCACCGGCCGCACAGGTCGGGACGGCCGCCGCATTGCCCCGCGGAGGCGCAGGGGGTGCCGCCCGCTTCCAGGAGCCGGGCCATGGCCTGTTCCAGGGCATCGCGCTCGGACTCCAGGGCCGCCAGCCGGGCCTCGAGCCGCATGGCGCGGTCACCGCTGGCGGCAGCCAGCCGCTGCCATGACAGAACGTCCTCGCGGGCCCGGTCGGCGGCCCGGCGCATGGCGGCCAGGTCGTTCTCCAGCTCGCGGACGCGGGCCTGCAGCCCGCGGGCGGCGGGCACCGGCTCCGCCGCCGGCGGGCGTTGCCGCAGCCTCTCCAGTTCTTCGCCCAGCGCCGCCTTCTCCCCCCGCAGCCGCCGCACGGCCGCTTCCAGCTCGCGCACCCGGCCGCGGGCCACGGCGCGGTGCTCTTCCAGCCGCGCCGTCAGCGTGCGGGCGAGCGCCCGTGTCCGCCGCAGGGTCTCGCGGCTGCGCCGGAGTGCGGCCGGGGAACGGTGCGACAGCATGTGGACCTCGCCATGGATCCGCTCGGCGAGGCCGGGAGGGGTGGCGGGATGGGTGAGCAGCGCCCAGTACGCGGCGGCCATCTCCCCCCCGGCCAGCGCCTCCCGCCACAGGGCCTCCACTCGCGCGGGGGTGCCGGCGCCGGCGAAACGCCGCAGCATGCCGCGGTACTTGCGGTCCAGGAACCTGTGCAGCCGGCGGCACGCCGCGGTGTCCGTGCCCGCCATGGCCACCAGGGCCCGGTGCAGGGCGTGGTCGCCGGCACCCTCGCCGCCCACCCGCAGTTTCCTCGCCAGGCGCCGCAGCTCGGGGATTTCCAGGCAGATCCCCACCACGCTGCAGTGGAACGCCGGGTCGAGCTCCCACAATTTCCTCCGCCCGCCCGCCGCGTCCCGCCCCGGTGCCGGGGTCCCGTTTTCGCCGTTGTCCCGGAGTTTCATGCCGCTGCCGTCCCCCCCGTTCGCTTCCGCATTCAATTGGTAATGATAATCATTCTCATTTGAATGTCAAGAACGGGACGCCAGGCGTGAACACGAGGCGATACCGCGGCAAGGATTGCGCCGCTTCATGCGGGGGCGGCTTTCCCGCCCACATATCCGGCCCGTGGACCGGGCTGGCGGCCTGCGCCATGCTCGAGCCGCCCGGCGTGCCACCGGAGGTGTAGGGAAACACCGTTCCCGGATTCCGCCGGCGCTCCATCCGGGCCGCTTGCCGGACCGTCTCCGGACTTCACCTGATGGCTGCATGAATTCCCCCGCTGCGGGGTGAACGGGCCAGGGGGGATTTACCGAGGCAGGGAAAACCCGTGTTTCGATCCCCTCACCTGGCCCCTCTCCCGGCGGGAGAGGGGACCGTTTTTTCGCGCACGGTAGGGTTTGGAGGCCGCGCCGGTTTTTTCCATCCCCCTCTCCCCCGCATCGCGGGGGAGAGGGCCGGGGTGAGGGGGTGGGCACCGGGCGGATGCCCGCACGCCATGGCCAACGAGCGTGTTGCCGGATGTCACCCCGGGTGACATCCGGCGCCCGCCCGGACCGGGGCCCCGGCACCTGCCGTCGAGGCACGACAGCACGATGCCACGCGAATTTTATGCCACTGTCAGGTTCACCTGCGGTGAAATCCAGATGCCGCCCCGGTGCCGGCCTCCGCTCCGCTCAGGCCCACCTGCGCCTGCCGCCCTACGTGCCGTCGTCCGCGGCGCTGCTGGGCACGTCCTCGCCGGCGAGCTGGCGGCGGATGACGGCCACGTCGCGGGCCTGGGGGGGGAAGGGATAGGACAGGATGTCGCCCGGCGGCGAGTCGCCGTAGGGCCGGTTGCAGGCGGACACCTCGGGGTCGTGCGCCCCGGGGCAGCCCGAGGTGCGGAAGGGCTTGCCCGAGGCGACGAGGGCCTCCACCCGCGCCCGGGGCAGGCCGAAGTCCGTCACCCGCCCGTGGTCGTCGAAGGCCATGTCCTCGAACCGCCCCCCGGTGTAGTCGATGATGAAGCGCCCCAGTTGCACGCGGCGCCACTGGGCGCGGTCCACCGGCGCCCAGTCCTCCATGAGGGAGCCGCGCTCGGGATAGAAGGCGAACATGTGGTTGTGCCCGCCCAGGTCGCGCACCCGCTGGCACACGGCCAGGATCTCCCGCTCGGTCTCGCCCAGGCCGCAGATGAGGTGCACGCCGAAGCGCTCGGGCCCGAACACCTCCGCCGCCCACTCGATGGCCTGCCAGTACTTGTCCCAGGTGTGCGGGCTGGCCACGCTGCGGCCGCGGGTGCGCTCGAAGATCTCGGGCGTGGCCGCATCCAGGGCCACGGTAAAGATCTCCGCGCCCAGCGCCTCCATGCGCACCAGGTCGTCGCGGTCCAGCGTGGTGGGATTGGACAGGATGGACACCGGGACGCGGGGCAACCGCCGGGTCCACTGCTCCAGCAGGACGAAGGTGTCGGCATCGGAGCGCGGATGGGTGATCATGGAGATGCACATGCGCTGGAAGCGGCCGCGGTCGGCGCCGCGGGCCACGGCCGCCAGGATGTCGTCGTAGCGCACCGTGGGCCATTCCACGCGGATGAAGTTGCGGTCGGCGTAGTCCCGGTTCTCCTCGCGGTGCCGGGCCAGGCCGCAGTAGGCGCAGTTGGCCCGGCACCCCTCCGGGTAGGTGACCAGCAGGTTGAGGCAGTGGGTGCAGTCGGTGCGGTGCATGCGCCCCGGCACCAGGCCCAGGGTGATGGCCGCGGCGGTGGACAGTTGCACGTATTCGGGGGAACGCATCTCCGGCGTGGGCCGCGCCGCGTCGGGCCGGTAGAAGTGCAGCGGCCGCTCCTCCACCGGCCGGCTCATGCCGCCGCCTCCCGCCCGTGGTACTGGGGAAAGGCCACCCACCCCCGGCGCGCGGCGGCGTCGTCGCCCATGCCCGCGGCCGCCTCGCGCCGCCGGGCCACGGCCCGGGCCAGGGCGGCGCCGTAGGTGTCCCCAAGTTCTTCGCCGTATTCCCGCCACGCGGCGGCGGTGCCGGCCGCGGCGGCGGCCCCCGCCAGGGCGCCCGAGGCCAGGGCCGGGGCGATGCCGGCCCCGGTGACGGGGTGGGCCAGGCCGGCGGCATCGCCGGCGAACAGGACCGGGCCGGGTGCCACCGGCTCGCGCAGTCCGCCCACGGGAATGAGCCCGCCGGTGGCCGCCAGCACCGCCGCCCCCACCCGGCCGGCCCGGTGCAGGCCCCGGTGCAGGGCCACCACGGGATCGGCCCGCAGCCGGCCGCTCCAGCCGGCGCCCAGGTGGGCCCGGTCCCCCTTGGGAAACAGCCAGGCGTAGCCGCCGGGCCAGGCCGGCCCCAGCCACACCTCGCAATGGTCCTGCGCCTGGGCCAGGGGCACCGTGACCTGGCGCGCCGCCATCACCGGCAGCGGCGCCAGGCCCAGGGCCCGGGCCGCCGCCGAGCGGGGCCCGTCCGCGGCCACGCAGCAGCCGAACCGGACCCGCTGCACCGCCCGCCCCCGCACCAGGACCGCCTCCCGCCGCCGGGCGTCCAGCCCCGCCAGGCGCCAGCCGCACATGAGCACCGCGCCCGCGGCCCGGGCCCGCGTCGCCAGCCCGGCGTCCAGCCGGTCCCGGTGGATCATCAGGCCGGGCACCGGGTCGGTGTGCCGGGCGCCCGAGGGCAGGCGGACGACGGTGGCCCGCACCGGCTGGCAGGCGGCCCCCGCCGCCCGCGCGGGGCCGGCGGCGGGCAGGGGCAGGTACTCGGCGCACTGCACCGGCCGTCCCGGCGCGGGCCGGCGCTCCACCAGCAGCACCCGGGCCCCCGCCTGCGCCGCGGCGAGGGCGGCGGCCCCGCCCGCGGGTCCGGCGCCCGCCACCAGCACGTCGCAAGTGAAGGGACGATTCACGACACCGCCTCGGCGCCGGCGAGGGCGTTGGCCAGGGCCTGGACGAAATCCCGCGGCGCGAGCTGCAGCATCTGCACCTGCCGCCCGGCGAAGAATTCCTCCACCACGGACTCCAGGCGCTCCAGCGGCACCTCGCGCAGGGCGGCCTCCAGATCGGCGATGGTGCGCGGCGGCACCACGAAGAAGTCGCCGCGGATCCACACCTGCTTGAGGCGCCGGCGCCGGGTGTCCACCAGCAGGTCCACGTGGATCAGGCCGCCGGGAGAACGGTGGCTGCCGGACAGCAGCGGCGCCTCGCTGCGGGGCCGGTCCAGGGCGAAGACCCAGCCCGGGGTGTCGATCTCGGCCAGGGCGGCCTCGAACCGCCGCTCCTCGGCGGGCACCAGCCCGCCCGCTTCCCACTCCACCCCGAAGGACTCGGCGAAGGCCGCGGCCAGGGTGCGCTGGATCCGCTCCAGCGGCGGCGGCTCGCCCAGCAGCTCGCGCAGGCTCACCACGCGCTCGCGCACCGAGGCCACGGCCTTGTGGGACAGCTTGGCCGCCGGCACCCGCAGCACCCGCAGCATGGTCTCGGCATCGAAGTCGATGAGCAGCGTGCCCTGGTACAGCAGGGCATCCCCGTCGAAGGCGCCGCCGGTGCCCGAAATCTTGCGCCCCTCCACCTCGATGTCGTTGCGGGGCCGGAAGCGGGCCGCGACGCCCAGGCGGGAGAGGCCGGCGGCGGCGGCCTCGCAGATGCGGCGGCTGATGGCCGCCATGTCGGTGCCCGCATGGGCGCGGTCCAGGTACAGCTCCCAGCCCAGCTGGGCCGGGTCGAAGTAGATGGCCCCGCCGCCGGTGATGCGGCGCTGCACCGCGATGCCGCGGGCGCGGCAGTAGTCCAGCTCCAGCTCCTGGGCCGCGCTCTGGTGACAGCCGATGAGCGCGCTGGGGGCGAAGCGGAGGAAGCGCAGGGTGGGCGGGGCCTCCCCGGCCTGGCGCGCCTCCAGCAGGGCGCGGTTGAGGGCGATGTTCTCCGCCGCCCGCCGCAGGCCGGTGTCCAGCAGGCGCCAGCGCGGCCGCGTCATGGTACCGCCTCCGCCAGCGGCAGGCCGGGCGCGCCCGCGGCGCAGCAGCCGCCGTCCACGGTCACGGGCCGCCCCAGGGCCCGGGCCAGGTCCAGCACCCCCTCCGAGGGATGGGCGATGCCGTCGAGGCCCGCGAGCACGGCGTAGGCATCCATCATCACCTTGGCCGCGCCGTGGGGCCGGGCACAGCCCAGCAGCAACGGCAGGCGGGGCAGGCGCCGCCGGGCATGGAGGAAGAAGCGGGCCGCGGCGTGAGGGTCCGGAGTCACGAAGGGACGCGCGGTGCCGGCGAAGGCGGTCATCACCGCCACCAGGACCAGAGCATCGGCCCGCTGCCGGGCCACCATCTCCAGCGCCTCCCACTCCCCCAGGAGGCGGCCGTAGTGCAGGCCCAGCACGATGTGGGGCACCACCCGCATGGGGGTGCCGCCCAGCGCCGCCAGGGCCCGCTCGAAGTCGGCCACCGGCCGCTTGAGGTGGTAGACCCGGTTCACCGTGTCCTGGGCGCCGATGACGTCCAGCATGGCCACGTCCACCCCGGCGGCGGCCAGGGCGGCGGCGGCGGGCGGGTCCACCAGCGCGGTATGGCAGGCGATGCGGAAGGCCGGGAAGCGGTGCTTGAGCCGGCGGATGACGGGCAGGTACGGCCCGTACTCCACCTCGTTGCGCCGGTTGGACCCGCCGGTGAGGAGCATGCCCTGCGCCCCCTGCGCCACCAGCCGCGGCACCAGCGCCGCCAGTTCCGCGGGCGTGCGCGCCGGGTGCATAGGCGCGAGGATCCGGGCCCGGCAGTGATCGCAGTCGAGTTCGCAGTCACCGCCGGTGATGGACACCGCCGGCCAGTGGCCGCCGCCGCAGGCGGGCAGCCCGGCACCGGCGCAGCGGCGAAACCCCGGGACATGCACCGCCAGCGGCCGGTCCCGCCAGCCCTGCGCCGCCGCCAGCTCCTCCACCACCTCGCCGGGAAACGCCACCCCCTGGGTGTCGGTGAGGGCGTGGAGTACCTGGCGCCAGGAGGTCACGGCGATCCCTCAGCAGCCGGTGAAACCGTCGGCGTCCATCTTGGCGGCGAAGGCCGCCAGGGCCGCCTCCCCGGTGAGCAGGTCGCCGGACTCGGCGTCCCAGTCGTCGGGCCGCAGGCGCACGATCCAGCCGGCGCCGTAGGGGTCCTCGTTGACGAGGCCGGGGTTCTCCAGCAGGGCCTCGTTGACCGCCACCACCTCGCCGGAGACCGGGGCCTTGACCGGGCCCACCCACTTGCCCGACTCCACCGTGGCGCAGGACTTGGCCTTGCGCACGCTGCGCCCCGCCTTGCGCGGGGCGACGGAGACGAGCTGGCCGGCCAGGGCGCAGCCGTAGGCCGTCATGCCCACGGTGAGGGTGCCGTCCGCCTCGCGCCGGGCCCAGACGTTGTTCTCGATGTCGTAGAACAGGTCGTCCGGGATGTCACAGCCTTTGACAACACTCATGGGGGCTCCTGCCGGCCGGGCCGCGGGCGACGGCGCATCGCGTGGTGGGCTATCTTACCGTGCCGTGGCACCGGCTCCAACGCACAACGGGCAGGGGTATCGAGACCCGGTCCAAGAACGCGTCGAAAGAAAAGGCCCCGGTGCCTGCCGGCGCCGGGGCCTGGTGCAACGGAACGGCCTGCCGCCGGACCGTTCAGACGAACAGCGTGATGTCGGACTCGCCGGCGAACTCGAAGAACATGGCGGCGCCGCCATACTCGATGCCGTCGATGAAGTCCGACGGGTTCATGTCGAACAGGTCCACGGTCATCTGGCAGGCGATCATCTTGACGTCGGCCTCCAGGCACAGCTCGCGCAGCTCTTCCAGGCTGGCGACGCCCTTCTTCTTCATCTTGGCCTTCATCATGGCCGTCATCATGGCCTCCATGCCGGGGATGGCGGTGCCGAGGACCGGGAACCACTTGTCCATGCCCATGGGCATGGGCATGCCCGGGTTGCCCAGCGGCGAGACCTTCACGTTGATCTTCCTGCGCAGGAGCTGGAGCCCGTAGAACGTGAAGAAGATCTGCGTCTGGTACCCCAGCGCGGCCGCAGTGGACGCCAGTATGAAGGGCGGGTAACCCCAGTCCAGGGTCCCCTTGGTTGCAATGATCGCGAGTTTCTTCTCATCAGACATGTCGTCGCCCTCGTGTTGAGAATGCCCCCGCTTGCTAACTGGCTTGCATGCTTGGTGTTGTTACCGTGGACCCTGGATGGTTGTGGTTATGGGGTCTCAGGCCTTCTTGAGCAGGAAGTAGAACTTGCCGCCTTCCTCCTTGGACTCCAGCAGCTCGTTGCCGGTCTGCTTGGCAAAGGCGTCGAAGTCCTTCACCGAACCGGGATCGGTGGCGATGATGTGCAGCACCTGGCCCGACTGCATGTCCGCCAGCGCCTTCTTGGCACGGAGGATGGGCAGGGGGCAGTTGAGGCCGGTGGCGTCCAGTTCTTGATCGAAGTTGGCCATGGTTCACTCCTGATGTTTTCCACCTTCAATACACGACAAGGTGCCCGTGCGGGCACCCACGAATATTAGAATTGCATCTGAGTCTTATATGACAACTCCCGCGCCGGCGCAACTGTTTTTCCGCGCCGGCGGCCACCGGGCGGGTTGCGCACCGGACCGGGACGCCGCCCGGAATATTACGTATTTTCATACGGTTGAGGAACATCCCCGGCCCCCGGCCTGCCCCGCCCTATCCCACCGGGGATAGGAGGGGCTCCCCCGCGACGGGGGTGTTACACTAGCCGTCCTCGACCAGCGGCACGGAACCCCGCCCCCGGACCCCGGTCCCATGGATTATTCCCTGTCGGTCATGTTGAATTGACGCCCGTGCGCCGCCTCCTTCCATCGTGGTCCCGCCCGCTCCTGGCCGCCGTCCTGTGGACGGCGGGCGCGGCCCTCGCCTCGGATCCCGCGGGCGGGCTCCCCGACATCGGAGACAGTGCCCGCAGTACCGTCTCGCCGGCGGAGGAACGGCGCGTGGGGGAGGCGGTCATCCGCAACATCCGCCGTGCCGGCGGCCTCATCGAGGACCTGCTGCTGACCGGTTACCTCAACGACCTGGGCTACCGCCTGGTGGCCGCCAATGACGAGCCGGGGGCCCGGTTCCAGTTCTTCCTCATCAACGACCCGGCCATCAACGCCTTCGCCCTGCCCGGTGGCTTCATCGGCGTGCACTACGGGCTGCTGCGGGCGGCCCGCTCGGAGAGCGAGCTGGCCGCCGTGCTGGCGCACGAGATCGCACACGTCACCCAGCGCCACCATGCCCGCGCCGCCACGGGCCGCTCCGGCAACATTCCGGTGGTGGCGGCGGTCCTCGCCGCCATGATCCTCGGCGCCAGCACCGACGGCAGCGCCGGCGACCTGGCCCAGGCCGCCCTGGCCAGTGCCGCCGCCCGGAACGCCCAGAGCCAGCTCGACGCCATCCGCGGCAACGAGGCCGAAGCCGACCGGGTGGGCATCGCCCTGCTCGCCCACGCCGGCTTCGAGCCCCTGGCCATGGCCGACTTCTTCGACCAGCTCGCCCGGCAGACACGCCTCTACGGGCCCCAGGCCCCGGAATTCCTGCGCACCCACCCCGTCACGGAAAACCGCATCGCCGACGCCCGCGCGCGTGCCCGCGGCCTGCCCCGCCGCCCGCCCAGGCCGGAATCCGCCTTCCACCACATGCGGGCCCGCCTGCGGGTGCTCACCGCGGAAGACAAGCGGACCGTACGCGACGCGTTCCGGGCCAACCTGGCCCAGGGCCGGTACGCGGATCGGGCGGCGGAACGGTACGGCTACGCCCTGGCCCTGCTGGAAACCGGCGATGCGGCCGCGGCGGCGGCCCAGCTCGCTCCCCTGCTGCGGCAGGATCCCGACCGCATCGCCTACCAGGCGCTGCAGGGCCGCCTGGCCCGGACCCGCGGCCGGATGCAGGAAGCACTGGCCCTGTACCGCGAAGCCCTGGCGGTGACCCCGGACAACGCCGTGCTCACCTACGGATACGCGGAAGCCCTGCTGGCCGCGGGCCGCCCGGAACAGGCCGCCGCCCTGCTCACCGCCTACCTGCGCCGTCCGGGACGGGCGCCCGCCTTCTACCGCCTGCTGGCGCGGGTGGAAACCCGGCGTGGCCGGACCACGGAGGCACACGAGGCCATGGCCGAGTACTACTACCAGACCGGACTCACCCACCAGGCCCTGGACCAGCTCCAGGTGGCACGCCGCGAGGGCACCCTGGACTTCTACCAGGCGAGCCGCATCGAGGCCCGTATCCGGGCCTGGCGCGAAGAACTGGCCCAGCAGGCCGCCGCGGAATCAGACCATTGAACCGCTGCGGGAAACGGCCGCGGCTCCCGCCACCGCGCCCGCCCGTCCTGCTTGCCCACCTGAACGGTGCATGAATCCCCTCTCCGCGGGATGGGCTCAGGGCAAGGAGGACTGTTCCAGCGGGAAAAATCCGGGGTCCGAGCCCCTCGCCCTGTCCCCCCGGCGGAAGCGGGGACCGTATTTTCGCCCGCCGCGACCGGTTCTTCCATCCACCTTCTCCCCCGCATTGCGGGCATGGGGGATTGCAAGGAATGCGCGCCGGGCAGGCCCCCGCCCCGGCATCCCCGCGGAGCCCCGGAGCGGTCCCGGCTGTCACTCCGGCTGCCATCCGGCAGCCGCCTGCTTCCGGCTCCCCCCGCGCCTGCCGCCGAGTCATGAAGGCACGATTCCTCGCGAATTTCATGCAACTGTCAGGTTAAGCAATCGGTGAAGTTCTAAACTTTGACAGCCAGTGCTTGCAGTCTATGGCTGTTCTAGTATTCTATGGCTACGCAGTTAGGCCGCCCCGGCGGAATCTCTGCTGAAAACAATAAGTTTGCGACCAATCCCGCCCCTGTTCCGGATTGTGCCGCACGTCTTTTTCCCTAAAGACCAAAAACGAGGAGGAAACCATGCGGAAGACCGCTACTCTCGTGGCCGCGGCCAGTGCGGTTGCCATGATGCTGGGCACGGCCAGCGTCGTGGTCCCCGGTGCCGCCCAGGCCCAGGAAGACCTTGTGGCCAAGGGCAAGAAGATTGCCGAGAACCGCAAGAAGGGGAACTGCGTATCCTGCCACCAGTACAAGGGCGCCGTCTCTCCCGGCAACGCGGGGCCGCCCCTGGTGGCCATGAAGGCCCGCTTCCCGGACAAGGCCAAGCTGCGCGCCCAGATCTGGGACCCCACGGCCAGGAATCCGGCGACCATCATGCCGCCCTTCGGCAAGCACGAGATCCTGAGCGAGGACGAGATCGACGCCATCGTGGAGTGGGTCTGGACCCTCTGAAACCCGGAACCTTGTCTACATAATCGATAACCACTTTTGCGGGAGAACGAGATCATGCTACGCAGAACGTTTCTGAAGGGGAGCCTGGCCACGGGGACGGTGGCGGTGGCGGTGAGTGCGGGGCTGCTGAGCCCGCGGCTGGTGCTGGCGGCCTGGCCCAAGGCGGCGTTCGAGGCCAAGAGCGTGCAGGCGGGGCTGAGCAGCCTGCTGGGCTCGGACACCACCACGCCGAGCACGGACATCAACATCAAGGCGCCGGACATCGCGGAGAACGGTGCGGTGGTGCCGGTGACGGTGTCCACCGGGCTGTCCGGCGTGGAGTCCATCGCCGTGTTCGTGGAGAAGAACACCTCGCCGCTGGCGGGCAATTTCCTGCTGGGTGAGCGGGCCAAGGGTTACGTGTCCACGCGCCTGAAGATGCGCAAGACCTCCAACGTGATTGCGGTGGTCAAGAGCGGCGGCAAGCTGCTGTCGGCGCGCAAGGAGGTCAAGGTGACCATCGGCGGCTGCGGCGGCTGATGGCTTCGGGTACAGGTCAGAACTGAAGAGGACACGAACATGGCAAAGACGATTCGCATCCGGGCCAAGGCCAAGGGGGACACCACCACGGTCAAGGCCCTCATCACTCATCCCATGGAGACCGGGCAGCGCAAGAACAAGAAGACGGGCAAGAAGATCCCGGCCCATTTCATCCAGGAGGTGGTGTGCAAGCACAATGGCGCCACGGTGATGACCGCCCAGTGGGGGCCGGCCATCTCCAAGAACCCTTACCTGTCGTTCCAGTTCACCGGCGGCAAGGCCGGCGACACCATCGAGCTGTCCTGGGTCGACAACAAGGGCCAGAGCGATTCCGCCAGCGTCAAGGTGCGCTGAACACCGGACACCCGGGACCACCGGGTCCCGCCACCACATCGCCTGTGGTTACAGGCCGGTCCAAGGGACCGGCCTCTTTTTTTGCCCGCGCCCGGCGTGCCCTCCCTGCTGCCCGCCCCGCCGCCGGCGGTTATCATGGTGGCATGACCGGCAATGCCCCCACCCCGTCCCGCCCGCCGCCGCTGGAGACCGTGGAGCTGGGCCCGGCCGATGCCGAGGCCAGCGTCGTGTGGCTGCACGGGCTGGGGGCCGACGGCCACGACTTCGTGCCCGCGGTGGAGGCGCTGTCCTTCGCCGGCAAGGAGCGGGTGCGGTTCGTGCTGCCCCACGCGCCGGTGCGGCCGGTGACCGTAAACGGCGGCCTGCCCATGCGCGCGTGGTTCGACATCTACGCCATCGAACCCGGCGCCCCCCAGGACGAGGCCGGCCTGCGCGAGAGCGCCGCCGCCGTGGCCGCGCTGCTGGCACGGGAGACGGCCCGCGGCGTGCCGCCGGCCCGCCAGGTGCTGGCCGGCTTCTCCCAGGGCGGGGCCACGGCCCTGTTCACCGGCCTGCGCCAGGCCCGGCCACTGGCCGGGATCATGGTCCTCTCGGGCTGGCTGCCGCTGGCGGCTGCGACAGAGGCCGAGGCCACCACGGCCGGCCGCGGCACCCCGGTGTTCATGGCCCATGGACGGCACGATCCCGTGGTCCCCTTCGCCCTGGGCCAGGCCGCCCGCCGGCGGCTGGAGGCACTGGGGTGCTCCGTGGACTGGCACGAGTACGACCTCGACCACAGCGTGAGCCTGGACGAGCTGGCCGACATCGGGCGCTGGCTGGAGTGCGTCCTGGCCTGAAAAGTCCTCGACGTCAGTCGCGTAGGGCGGCACCGCGCAAGCGATGCCGCCTGAAAAAACCCAACGCAAAGGACGCAGAGGCCGCAAAGGGCCGGGCGGCTCGGCTGCAAACGCCGATCAAGCGCTCCAGCACCACGCATGAAACTCTTTGCGCTCTTCGCGCCTTGGTGCCTTGGTGTTGAAAGAATCAAGCCGGAAAAAACCACCGGCCCGGCGGCTTTCGCGGTACTCAAGCCGCCCTACGCCTGGCGCCTGGCGGCCGAGAGGATGACGCGCCACCGGACACCTTCGCTGCCGTTTGTGTCCTGCGCGTTCCCGCTGCGGCGCGGTCAGCCGGGCACGGGATCGGCCGTGCCGCCGGCGGCCACGGTGGATGCGGCGGGAGCGCGGGCATGCCGCAGGGCGGCGAGGAAGCCGCGGGTCCAGTCGGCGATGGTGTTGTGGCGCACGCCCTGCATCATCTGCTGCCAGCGCTCGCGCCGCTCGCCCAGGGGCATGTCCACCGCCAGGGCGATGGCGTCGGCCACCCCGTCGATGTTGTAGGGGGTGACCTTGACCGCCCCCTCCAGTTCCTCCGCCGCGCCGGCCAGGCGCGAGAGAATGAGCACGCCCGGGTCGTCCGGGTCCTGCACCGCGACGAACTCCTTGGCCACCAGGTTCATGCCGTCGCGCAGGGGCGTCACCAGCCCCACCCGGGCCAGGGACAGGAAGCCGAGAATGGTGGTGCGGCTGAAGCTGCGGCAGAGATAACGCAGCGGCACGCGGTCGTGGGCCGCGTAGCGGCCGTTGATCTTGCCCGCCAGGTAGTCCACCTCGTCGCGGATCACCTGGTACTCGGGCACGTCGCTGCGCGACGGCTGGGCGATCTGCATGTAGACGATGTCCTCGGCGTGGCGCGGGAAGTGGGCCAGGAACTGCTCGTAGGCCTGGAAGCGCTCCGCCAGGCCCTTGCTGTAATCCAGCCGGTCCACGCCGATGATGAGCCGCCGGTCCATGAGGTTGGCCTGCAGCCGCCGGCCCTGGGTGGAGGCACGGCCCTTGGCCGCCTCCTCGATGGCGGTGTCCACGTCCACGCCGATGGGAAAGACCCCGATGCTGATGCGGCGGCCGTCGTGGACCACCTCGTGGGGGCTCACCACGCACTCGGGGAACACCCGCTGCAGGGAATCGAGGAAGGAGTCGCGGTCCAGCCCGGTCTGGAAACCGATGAGATCGTATTCCAGGAACAGGCGCAGGATGAAGGTGTGGTGCGGGATGGCGCGGAACACGTCGAAGGCCGGGAACGGGATGTGGAGGAAGAAACCGATGCGGTTGCGGCAGCCGGCCTTGCGCAGGTTGCGGGCCACCGGGATGAGGTGATAGTCGTGCACCCACAGCAGGTCGTCGGGCCGCAGCACCCGCTCCACCTGCAGCGCCAGGCTCTCGTTGAAGCGGCGGTAGGCCTCCAGGTAGCGGCGCCGGTACTGCACCAGGTTGAGGCGGAGGTGGAACAGCGGCCACAGCACCCGGTTGGCGAATCCCAGGTAGTAGTCCTCGTAGTCGGCCTGGGACATGGACAGGGTGAGGTACTCGATGTCGTCCTGCTGCTGGACCTCCACCGTGGGCCCCTCGGTGCCCTTGGCCACCTTGCCGTTCCAGCCCACCCAGATGCCGCCGGTCTGGCGCAGGGCCTCCAGCACCCCCACCGCCAGGCCGCCCGGCGCCGGCCGCAGGCTGCGCGGCACCGCCACCCGGTTGGAGACGACCACCAGGCGTTCGCTCACAGGGCGTCCTCCCAGGGATCCGACAGCTTCATGGCCGAGTTGATGAGTCCCACCATGCTGTAGGTCTGGGGAAAGTTGCCCCACAGCTCGCCGGTGCGGGGATCGATGTCCTCCGACAGCAGCCCGTGCACGTTGCGCCGCGCCAGCAGCTCCTCGAACAGGGAGCGGGCCTCCTCCTTGCGCCCCATGGCCGCCAGCACGTCGATGTACCAGAACGTGCAGATGATGAACGCCGTGCTCGGCGTGCCGAAGTCGTCCTCGCGCACGTACCTGAAAATGAAGTTGCCATGCTTCAGTTCCCTCTCGATGGCGGCCACGGTCTTGTGCAGGCGCGGGTCGTCGGCGTTGAGGAACCCCAGCTCCTGCAGCAGCAGCAGGCTCGCGTCCAGGTGCTCGCCGCCGAAGCTGTCCACGAAGGACTGGCGGGACTCGTGCCAGGCCTGGCCGATGATCACGCGGCGCATCTCGTCGGCCCGCCCGCGCCAGAACCGCATGCGCCCGTCCATGCCCAGGTGGCCGGCGATCTTGGCCAGGCGGTCGCAGGCGGTCCAGCACATCACCGCCGAGAAGGTGTGAACCTGCTCCGTCCCCCGGAACTCCCAGATGCCGGCGTCCGGGGTGTTGTAACAACAATAGGCCATTTCGCCCAGCGGTTCCAGCGACTCGAACAGGACCCGGTCGCCGCGCCGTTCCATGCGCTGGTCGATGAAGGCGTGGGCCGCGGCCAGGGTCACGGAACCGAACACGTCGTTCTGCTTCTGCTTGTAGGCCTGGTTGCCCACCCGCACCGGGCCCATCCCGCGGTACCCGGGCAGGCGTTCGATGATGCGCTCCTCGATGCGGGAGCGGCCGTCGATGCGGTAGACCGGCTGCAGCCATTCCCCCTGGTGGTTGGCGATCACGTTGAGGATGAAGCTCAGGAACCGTTCCATGGTCTCGGTCTTGCCCAGGCGGTTGAGGGCGTTGATCACGAAGTAGGCGTCGCGCAGCCAGCAGTAGCGGTAGTCCCAGGTGCGCGGCGTGCCGGGCGCCTCCGGGATGGAGGTGGTCATGGCGGCGATGATGGCGCCGGTGTCCTCGTAGGCGGAAAGCTTGAGGGTGATGGCGGCCCGGATCACGGCGTCCTGCCACTCGTAGGGGATGTTGAGGTAGCGCACCCACTGGCGCCAGTAGGCATGGGTGGACTCGAAGAACTCCCGGGCCACGGTCTGCACGTCGCCGCTCACCGTCTCGTCGGGGCCGAAGATGAGATCGCGCGGCCCCTCCAGGATCAGGGGTTGCTCCTCCAGCACCGCGGTGATGGAGAGATCGGTGGTCAGGCGCAGGGCCTGGTCGGCGAACACGTAGCGGATGTGGTTGCTGCCGTAGGTGTGGCGGGCCGACTGGGCGCCCCAGTTCTCCACCGGCCGCAACCGGACCCGGATGCGCGGCCGCCCCGACAGCGGCCGCAGCCGCCGCACCAGCATCACCGGGTGGAACTGGCGCCCGTGGTGGCGGAACCGCGGGGCGAAGTCCAGGATCTCGATGCTCCCGCCGTGGCGGTCATGGAGCACCGTGCGCACGATGGGCGTGTTCTCCAGGTAGGCCTGCTCGGCGTGAGTGAAATCCAGCAGCTCGATGGCAAACACCCCGTCGCGGTCCGGGTTGTCATCCTCGCCGGCCAGGAGGGCATGAAACACCGGGTCGCTGTCGAAGCGCGGCATGCACGACCAGACGATGTCCGCACGCTCGTTGAGCAGGGCGCTCACCGCGCAGTTGCCGATGATGATGAGGTTGAGATCACTCACGCCCGTTCTTCTCCGGTGATTCCAGGAAGGCGGCGTAGTCGATCAGCCAGGCCCGCACCGCCGCCGGCGAGTCCAGGCGCCAGCGCGCGCAGCTCTCACCCTCGCCCACCTTGATGCTGTGGCCGCCCAGGCGGTTGGCCACGCGGAAGGCATCCTCGTCGGTGACGTCGTCGCCGATGACCACCGGCACCCGGCCGGCAAAGGGCGGCTCGTGCATGAACTCCAGCACCGCGCGGCCCTTGTCGTAGTCCTCGGCCCGGAACTCGTAGACCATCTTGCCCGGCACCACGTGAAAGCCGGCCGGCAGGCTGTGCTCCAGGGCGCAGGCGAACCGGCGCACCTCGTCCGCCAGTTCCGGTACGCGGCGGTAGTGCAGGGCCAGGGACAGGCCCTTGTCCTCCAGCAGGGTGCCGGGATGGGCGGCGACGAACCCGGCCAGGGCCTCGCGGACGTGACGGTGGTGCAGGTCCTCCCGCTGCACGCTGTGGAGGCCGCCGCGCGCGTCGCGCCGCTCGGCCCCGTGCTGGCCGGCGGCGGGGCGGCCGGGCCCGAACAGGCGGTCGATGTCGGCCAGCGCGCGGCCGCTGATGAGCGCCACCGCCCCGCCCAGGTTCCGCTCCAGGCGCCGAATGAGCGCCCGGGCCTCCGGCGGGACCTGGACCCGGTCGGGATGGTCCTCAATGGGCAGCAAGGTCCCGTCGATGTCCAGGAACAATGCCCAGTCGGGGGCGAAGGGGGGGACGGCGTGGCGGGGACGCTCGCAGGACCTGCTCATGGGGATAGGGTAAGGGCGCAGCGCGGCAGCCTCAACAATCCCGGCCGCCGCCGGGGGTCAGAAGTTTTCGCGCCGGTTCCAGATGTCTTCCGCGCCCCCGCTGCGGCGCCGGTCCTGGCCCGAGCGGCGCGGCACCTTGTCGGGCTCGAAGCGCACCATGGCGCGGCGGTCCGGCAGCTGCCGCCGCTGGCGGACGCGCCGCTCCGGCCCCTGGTATTCTCCGCTGTCTCCCATGGTGACCCGTACTCCGTCTGTAGCCCCAGGCGATGGCCGATGTTCAAAGTATAGCCGGCCGCCCCTGGATGCGCACCGGGTGGCGGCCTACAATGGAACGGCAGTCCCACGACACGGACCCGGATCATGCCCCTGGTTCTGAGCTCGCCGGCCTTCACCCATGAGGGCCCCATCCCCCGCCGCTACACCTGCGAGGGGGAGGACCTGTCCCCGCCGCTGGCCTGGGAAGGCGTGCCGGCCGGCACCGCCAGCCTGGCCCTCATCGTGGACGATCCCGACGCCCCCGACCCCGCGGCACCGAAGATGGTGTGGGTCCACTGGATCCTGTACAACCTCCCGCCCGACCTGGCAGGGCTGGAGGAGGGCGTGCGCGTGCTGCCGCCGGGCACCGGCGAGGGACTCAACGACTGGCACCGCACCGGCTACGGCGGCCCCTGCCCGCCCGTGGGGCGCCACCGCTACTTCCACAAGCTCTATGCCCTGGACATCCGCCTGCCCCACCTGGGCACCCCGCGCAAGGCGGAGCTGGAGGCCGCCATGGCCGGCCACGTCCTGGCCGAGGCCGTGCTCGTGGGCACCTACGAGAAAGGAGACGCATGAACCACGACCTGACCCCCCCGCAGCAGCCGGTGGCCGGGGCCGTGGACGACACCGCCCTGCGCATGGCGCGCATCGTCTACATCCTGTACCTGGCCTCCCTCATCGTGCCCGTCACCGCCATCGTCGGCGTGATCATGGCCTACGTGTACCGGGACGAGGCTCCCGAGTGGTTGTCCACCCACTTCCGGTTCCAGGTCCGCACGTTCTGGATCGGCATGCTGTACATGGTGGTGGGCGCCCTCACCGCCCTGCTGGTGGTGGGCTACCTGGTGCTCCTGTTCACGCTGGTGTGGGTCATCGTCCGCTGCATCAAGGGCCTGCAGGGCCTCGACCGGCGGCGCCCGGTGGCGGACCCCGCGAGCTGGCTGTTCGGCTGACCGGCAACGGGGACCGGCGTTCAACCGCGACGGGCCGTCTCAGAACGCGCGGCGGCCGCCGGCGGCCAGGGCCCGCTGGATCTGCACCAGCTCGGTGATGTTGTCCAGGTTGACGATGCCCGCCAGCCTGCCGCCTTCCAGCACCGCCACCAGGCGGCAGTCGCATTCCTCCAGCCGCTCCATGATCCGGTCCAGGGGCTCGTCGGGCGCCGCGGTGGGCACCCGGGTCTCCATCACCTCGCCCACGGGGGCGGCGGGCCCGGCGTCGCGCAGGGCGGCCAGCAGGCGGTTGAGGGTGAGCACGCCCACCAGGCGGTCCCCCTCCAGCACCGGGAACTCCTTCTGGGAGCCGGCCAGCACCTGGTCCACCACCGCCGCCAGCGGCTGCCCCGGCGACAGGACGTGGAACTCGGTGAGCATGGCGCGCCGCGCGGGCAGGCGGCCGAAGGTGTTGTGGAAGGTGGTGGCCTCGGCCTCCATGGCGGCGCCGAACCACACGAACACCGCGATGAACACCAGCCACGGGTTGTACAACAGGCCCAGCAGGCCCAGGGCCAGGGCCAGGCCCTGCCCCACGCTGGCGGCGCTGCGGGTGGCGCTGGCGTAGTCCATGCGCATGGCGAGCCAGGCCCGCAGCACGCGGCCGCCGTCCATGGGAAACGCGGGCAGCAGGTTGAACACGGCCAGGAACAGGTTCACCACCAGGAGCTGGGCCAGGAACCCGCCCTGGACGTGCGCGGGATCGTCCAGCGCGGCCCCGTGCCCCGAGACGGTGAGCACCACCCACAGCACCCCGGCGATGGCGATGTTCACCGCCGGGCCCGCCAGGGCCACCAGGATCTCCTGGCGCGGCTCCCGCGGCATGCGCTCCAGGGAGGCCACCCCGCCGATGGGCAGCAGGGTGATGCGGCGGGTGGCGATGCCGAAGCGCCGCGCGGTGAGCGCGTGGCCCAGCTCGTGCAGCACCACGCAGGCGAACAGGGCCAGGATGAAGGCGGTGCCCGCCAGCACCCCGGCCAGGGTCCCGGTGGCGTTCCAGTAGATCCAGGCGAACCACGCCAGCAGCAGGAAGAAGGTGGCGTGGACGAAGATGTCGATGCCCGCGACGCGGGCGATGCGGAAAGACCATTTCATGCCCGGGTTCCCCTGTTCCGCTCGCTGCCGGCGCAGGATCTCATGCCGGGCGCCGCCACACCAGGGTGCGGTTGTCGGCCGGCATGGCGTGGTCCGCGGCCAGCTCCAGGCCGGCGCCGCGGGCCAGGGCGTCGAGGGCCTCGAAGTCGCGCACGCCGCTGGCCGGGTCGCGCTGGCGCAGCCAGGCATCGAAGCGCTGGTTGGAGGGTGCGGTGTAGCGCCCGCCGTAGTTGAACGGGCCGTAGAGGCAGAACACCCCGCCCGGGCGCAGGAGGCGGCCGATGCCGGCGAACATGGCCTCCACCTGCGGCCAGGCCATGATGTGGACGGTGTTGGCCGAGAACACCGCGTCGGCCGCCGCCAGCGGCCAGGGATCGCGGGTGACGTCCAGCTCCAGGGGACCGTGCAGGTTGGGCAGCCGCGCCTCGTCGATCCAGGCCGCCAGGCCCGGGAGCTGCTCTGCCACGTCGCTGGCATGCCACTGCAGGCCGGGAAAGCGGGCGGCGAAGAACACCGCGTGCTGGCCGGTGCCGGCACCGATCTCCAGCAGCACGCCTTTCTCCGGCAGGTGCCGGCGCAGCACCGCCAGGATGGGATGCTTGTTCTGCTCGCAGGCCTCGGCAAAGGGTTTCACGGGACGGGCTCCGGTGGCGGCGCGCACCATGATACCTCAGCCGCCGGCGCGGGCGGCGGCCAGGGCCCGTTCCAGCTCGTCCCTGCGCGCCAGGTAGTCCACGGTCTGCAGCGGGCGGTCGCCGCCGCCCAGCTCCAGGTCGCCGATGAACCAGGGCGCGGCGCCGGCCTCGCGCGGCAGGCGGCGGGCCACGGCCGCCAGCGGCTCGCCGCCGTCGAGGCTGGAGAACTCGTGCTCCCCCCACACCACGGTCATGCCGCCCGCCCCGTCGTCCAGCACCTGCACGGAGGCCGCCGGGGCCGGTGGCGCCACCTCCGGCACCGGCTGCCACCCGCCGTCGCCGGTGCGCTCCAGCCGGTACAGCTCCACTTCCCGCGCCTCCCGCTCCCGGCCCTGCTGCTCGGCCGCGTAACGCATGCGCTGGTGCACGTTGGCGATGAACTGCAGGTAGTGGCCCGCCAGCCGCAGCGGCTCGACGCCCTCGTGCCAGCGGTGAAACAAGGCCCCGTGCTCGTCCAGCACGTACCAGTCCACGCCGCGCGACCGCGGCAGGTAGAAGCA
>Ga0256839_1002467_pt1 | contig 20504 bp, 18 predicted proteins | sample 354166metaG_FD_185968 | JGI IMG/M metagenome (GOLD analysis project Ga0256839, IMG submission 185968) | Hydrothermal vent microbial communities from Mid Atlantic Ridge, Atlantic Ocean - 354-166 | ecosystem: Environmental > Aquatic > Marine > Hydrothermal vents | place: Atlantic Ocean: Mid... | reverse complement strand
GGCTTTCTTCAGCCAAGCTGCCCTCCCCTTCTTTCTGCCGATCGGTGTATATTGTGCCGTTCCCTGAAACAGCAGAGTGATCGCCATGAAGACGCGTTGGCATTTGTTATTGCTGGGGTTGCTGCTCGGCGGAAGTCTGCAGGCGCAGCCCACCGCTTTTGCCCCGCTGGATCTGCCGGCTCCTAACGCCTATCGCACAGCTTCGGGGGAGCCCGGCCCGGACTACTGGCAGCAGCGCGTCGATTACGTTATCCGGGCAACGCTTGATACGACGACGCACCGTATCACCGGCTCCGAAACAATCACTTACACGAACAACGCCCCGGTGGCCCTGCAGGAACTCTGGCTGCAGCTCGACCAGAACCTGTTTGCCGCCGGAAGTCTGGGCGACGCGCTGATCGAGCCCGGCTCGCGCTGGCGGGGCGCCTTTGAGGGCGGCGGCTTTCAGATCACGCGCGTTGAGGTGGTGCAGAACGGCCGCCGGTACACGCCGCACTACCTGATCGACGACACCCGCATGCGGGTCGACCTGGACGAGCCGTTGCCTGCGCAAGGCGGCCAACTGCAACTGGAGATCGACTTCAGCTTCATTGTACCGGAGTACGGCGCCGACCGCATGGGCCGCCTGCGTGTCGAGCAGGGCACCGTCTATGAAATCGCCCAGTGGTATCCGCGGCTATACGTCTTCGACGACGTGAACGGATGGAATGTCGCCCCTTATCTGGGCCAGGGCGAATTTTACCTGGAATATGGCAATTTTGAGGTGGAAATCACGGTGCCCCGCAACTTCATTGTGGTGGCCACAGGCGTGTTACAGAATCCCGACGAAGTACTGACGGCCACACAACGCACCCGCCTGGAACAGGCCCGCCAAAGTGCCGAAACGGTACACATCATTCGGCCGGACGAAGTCGGCCACCCCGAGACGCGTCCGGCCGGCGAAGGGCCGCTGACCTGGCGTTTCCGGGCCGAAAACGTACGCGATTTCGCCTGGGCGGCCTCGCAGGCGTTCATCTGGGATGCGGCCTCCTGGCGGGATGTGCTCGTGATGTCGGTCTATCCGCAAGAAGGGCTCGGCACGCCCGAGCAGCCGGGCTGGGAACAGTCCACCCGTTACGTACGCCACAGCATTGCCCACTACTCGGAGATGTGGTATCCCTACCCTTATCCGGTGGCGATCAACGTGGCGGGCATTGTGGGGGGCATGGAGTACCCGATGATCGTATTCTGTTCGGTGCGGGCACGAGGCCAGGGCCTGTTTGGCGTAACCGACCATGAATTCGGCCACACCTGGTTTCCTATGATGGTGGGCAACGACGAACGCCGCTATGCCTGGATGGATGAAGGGTTCAACACGTTTATCAATTACTATTCAAATCAAGCCTTCTACGGTCAGAAGGCGCGACGCCTGGAGCGCTTGCAGCCCGACTATATTGTGCGGCGCATGCAGGATTCGCTGGTGCATCAGCCCATCATAACCTATCCGGACCAGATTCGGCCGCAGGCGCTGGGCTTTGTCGCCTACCGCAAGCCAGGATTCGGTCTCCGGTTGCTCCGCGAATACGTGCTGGGACCGGAACGCTTCGACCGTGCCTTTCGCGCCTACATCCGCCGCTGGGCGTTCAAGCACCCGCAGCCGGCCGACTTCTTCCGCACTATCGAAAACGTGGCTGGCGAGGATCTGGACTGGTTCTGGCGCGGATGGTTCTACACGACCGATCTGCTGGACCAGGCCATCGACAGCGTACGCGTGGCCGACGGGCAGACGCGCTTGTATCTGCACAATCGGCAGGGCCTGGTCTTCCCGGTCGTCGTCGAAGCCACCTATGCCGACGGCCGGAAGGTTCGCTATCGTTTCCCTGTTGAGCTCTGGGCGACCGGTGCCCGCCAGACCGTTGAAATCCCGGGAGAAGCCATCCAGGCAGTTCTGGATCCGGATCAGTTGCTTCCCGATATAGACCGGGCCAACAACGTCTGGCCTGCGCATACCTCCACCAAGTAGAGGCCGGGCGACTCCGTTCGGAGTCGCCTCTTTTTATGGCTTTACCTGTAAAACAGCGGCATAGCAAACGATGAGTGGGATCGCATTCCTTCGAGGCATTTTGGGGTTGACCGTTATTCTGGGATTGGCCTACCTGCTTTCCAGTGACCGTCGTCACATCAACTGGCGCACGGTGGGCGCTGGTTTGCTCCTTCAGATCGCCCTGGCCGTCTTTATTCTGAAAGGCGAGGAGATGGGCGCCTGGTTTGCACCGCTGGGCTGGCCCAAGGCATTCTTCGCCTGGGTCAGTTCATTTTTTGTCCTGGTGCTCAATTTTACCACCGAAGGCGCCCGTTTCGTCTTCGGGAATCTGGCGCTCAGTCCGGGTACCGAGGATAGTATGGGCTTTTTCTTCGCCTTTCAGGTGTTGCCCACTATCATCTTTTTCAGCTCGCTGATGGCCGTGCTCTACCACCTGGGCATCATGCAGCGCATCGTGCAGGGCATGGCCTGGCTGGTCAGTCGCACGCTGGGCACCAGTGGTGCCGAATCGCTCTCAGTCTCGGCCAACATTTTCGTTGGTCAGACTGAAGCCCCGCTGGTCATTCGGCCCTATCTGGAGAAAATGACCCGCTCGGAGCTGATGGCCGTGATGACGGGAGGGATGGCGACGATTGCGGGGGGCGTCATGGCCGCCTACATTCAACTGCTGGGCGATCCCTATGCACAAGCGCGTGGGTTGGCCCTTGATGTAGCCCGGTTGCAGTTTGCCGAGCACCTGCTGGGAGCCAGTGTAATGGCGGCGCCGGCCGCTCTGCTTCTGGCCAAGATGCTGATCCCGGAGATTGGTCAACCGCTCACGGCCGGTAGCGTGCGTGTCTCCATTGAACGCACGACTCGCAACGTAATCGATGCGGCCGCTGCCGGTGCCTCTGACGGGCTGAAGCTGGCGTTGAACGTCGGCGCCATGCTGATCGCCTTTATTGCGCTCATCGCTATGCTCAACTACTTCCTGGGCTGGACTGGCGGCCTGGTGGGTGTTGAGTTATCGCTGGAGCGCCTGTTCGGTTGGACGCTGGCACCAGTAGCCTGGTTGATCGGCGTGCCCTGGAGCGATGCGGCCCAGTTCGGTGCACTCGTAGGGACCAAGCTGGTGGTCAACGAATTTGTGGCTTATCTGAATCTGGCCACCCTCATCGGCCAGAACGCGCTCTCGGAGAAAGCCACCGTGATGGCTACGTTCGCGCTGTGCGGCTTTGCCAACTTCTCGTCCATTGCCATCCAGATCGGTGGCATTGGCCCGTTGGCACCTTCGCGTATCTCCGAACTGGCTGCTTTGGGGCTCCGCGCCGTGCTGGCCGGCACGCTGGCCAATATGATGACGGCTACGATCGCGGGCGTGCTGATCGGCTGATCAGCCTTCCGGGATCTGGTAGCGAATGTTGAAACGCACCCAGGAAGGTACAGCGACCCATTCAGCGCCACGACGCACGTAGGCCGGCTGCCAGCGCATCTGCGCCGTAGCCTGCATCGCCAGCCGGTCGAGCACCGGATGAACCCCTTTAAGCAGCTTAATTGCCTGGGGGTATCCCTCGGTGTCCAGATAGACCTGCATCTCAACCTTGCCGGCGATGTCCTGTTCAATCAAACTGTCAGGATACACAACAGGTACGTCCACTCCCAGCCGCGTGATAGGACGAGGCTCGCGGAAATATCGCTGCAGCTTGCGATAGCTTTCCTGACGCAGCCGGTCCACTTCGGCCTCCAGGTCGCCGGAAATCGACGTCTGCGCCAACTCAGAGGCAATGTGCTGGTCGAAGAGCGAATCGATGATTTCGGGCTGCACGCGAAACAGGGGCGTCAGGCTACGTCGTACGGCCTGCACCAGCACTTCGCCGGCGGCATATGTTCGCGAAACCGAGGCCATTGGTACACCCTCCAGCCCCATGGCGGTCAGCGACGTCAGATCACGAAACGCCCGCGTCGTGTCCACCCCCTGACGCCACCAGCGCCCATCGGCCGCCAGCCATCCCTCGGGAGGCTCCAGCGAAGTGGACGAAGAACGACAGCCCAGCAGCATCAACAGCAGCATCAACAGTAACGGACGAAAACGCATGAGCATTGGATGATCAAAAGGTTGGCTAAAAAATCCACATTCGGCCAGCAAAAATACGCGTTACCCCTCAGAAGCACAAATGCCGGACGTCAGGATTCCGTAGATTCGGTCGATGGAGAGGATTCCAGATGTTTGGCCAGCCGCACAAAGTAGCGTCGCCGATCCATAGCCACCACCCGTACTCGACTGCCGGCAGCAATGTACTGCCCTTCGGTAGCGGCCTCAATACGCTCCCCCTCAACTTCCACAATACCCACCGGGCGCAGTGGTGTCACGGCAACGCCCTCTTTGCCCAGATAACGGGCCCGATACGCCCCGGGTCGATCCGCCGCCGTATCTTTCAAGGATGTAGCCAGCACGAACTGACGCCAGGCGCCGCTACGCCAGAGAAGCAGAAACAGCAGGCCGCCGGCTGCCAGCGTACCGACCAGCACAGACAATCCGGCCACCCACCCGGAAGCCGTAAAGGCATAGCCCAGTCCGAACAATACGAGCCCCACCCCCACGATCCCCGCGATGTTCATCCCGGGAATCAAGTACACTTCGGCCACGATTAATGCCAGGCCGATCAGAATCAAGGTGATGGCAAGCAGCAGTTCCAAGGCTCGTGGGCCGTTTGCAAACGTTCAAGCGATCTTACGGGGCAACGGTCTGACCTCAATACGGCGTCCCTGTACCCGCACGACTTCAACAGGCGTGCCAGGTGCCACGAACTGGCCAGACGATACCACATCGTAACGTTTTCCTTCAATTTCAACCATACCGGCGGGCCGCAGCGGCGTAATTGCCTGTCCCTGTTTCCCTACCAGCTGTTGTTTGTCGGTGGCTGCAGCCGTATAGCCCTGCGTGCGCGACAACCCGCTCCCCAGCACCAACTCCTGAAAACGCCGCGTGCGCGGGATGTAACGTCCCAGTACCACAGCGCTTATCCCTACCAGCACCAGCGCACTGACCAGCGTAGCAATAGCCCGCGCAATCTGCTGCGCCGAGGGAAACGACAATCCTATGTTACCGATCAGCGCCGCCAGTAAGCCTACCAGCATGAACAGGATCCCGGCAATGCCGGCAATACCGAAGCCGGGAATCACCAGCAGCTCTACCAGAAGCAACCCAACCCCTACCAGAAAAAGCAATACCTCCCAGAATTCAACCAGGCCGGAAAGATAGTTCGGCGCAAAAAAGAGCAACGCACCCGCTAACGCGATCAGCCCGGAAAGTCCCACCCCTGGTGTCTGCAGTTCAAAGTAGAGTCCGCCCAGCATCATCAGCAAAAACAGGGTCTGCAGCACGGGCGACGCCAGCACCCGCAGCACCCGCTCAGTGCCCGTCTGGGCAAAGGCCACGATCGGATGTGGGCCGTATCCCAGCACCTGCAGGACTTCGTCGATTGATGCGGCAATGGCATCGGCCACGCCCAGCCGCAGCGCTTCCTGTGCCGAAAGCGTCAACACTTTGCCTGCCGGTACCACTCCCTCAATCGCTACGTCCGGATCGACCATGGCCTCGGCAATGCGCGGATCACGCCCGTTCGCCTCGGCCGTCGCCCGCATCAACCCACGCATATAGCTCTGGTATTTGTCTGGTGCTGCCTCACCCGTTGTGCCTTCGACCACGGTAGCCGCGCCCATGGAAGCGCCCGGCGCCATGACGATACGGTCACAGGCATATGCAATCAGGGCACCGGCCGAAGCCGCATTTTTGTCAATAAAAGCAATAGTGGGTAGCGGTGTATCCAGGATATGCTGACGAATCTGATCGGCTGCCGTTACCAGCCCCCCGAACGTGTCAATGTGAAATACAATGGCCGCGGCATCGGCCGCCTCCGCTTCTTGGATGGCCCGACCAATGTACTGCACCAGCACCTTATCGACCATGCCTTCTACCGCTACCACATAGACCGGCCCTTCTGAAGCACGGCTGGCTGCACTGAGGCCCGACCACAGGGCCAGCAATCCAAGGCATATCCCCCAGAGACGTCGCATAACAGTCGGCCTTTGCCTGACTTCTCTTCCACCTACGCAAAATTTTTCAGGAAGGTTCACGCATCTGCCGGTTATTCGACGCGTCCCCGCGCCAGCTGGTAGATATGCTTACGGACGATCTCTACTTCTTTGAAATGACGGTGCACGAAGTCCTCAAACCCCTTCCGGTTCCAGAACTGCACATGTCCCGGATCGTCGCTAACGCCCAGCCACTGCCCGAGCACGTTCAGCCACTGAAAATACGGCTCCAGTGGCACTGTAAGCACGACATACTGCCGGGCCACCCGCTTCAGTTCGTGCATGGCCCGGTCCGGCTCGTCCAGATGCTCCAGCACCTCGCTGCAGACCACGGTGTCAAACGCCCCATCTGGAAACGGCAGCGCGTAAATATCCGCCTGACGAAACGTTGCCAGCGCGCCGAAATGCTTACGGGCATAGGATAGCGCTGCCTCCGACAGATCGACGCCTGTAATGTCGGCCGCTGGCAACAGCTCCTTAAGAAAAGCAGCCACAAAGCCTTCGCCACAACCCACATCCAGAATGCATCGTGGCTGCGTGGCTACGACAAGCCGTCCCAGCTCGTTTAAAAACTGCCGGATATGCCAACGATAAAGTCGGTTGTTAACCGTATAGCGCCGCGCGTTTCCCGATACTTCCATGCTGTCTGGTTATGGTTCAATCAGAACAGGCGTACCGATGACCACCAGTGGCCAGATGGCGTCCATGTCTTCGTTGCGAAGCGCCACACACCCCTGCGTCCAGGTTATCTGCTGGCCGGTACCGTCACCGTGAATCTCGATCCAGCCGCCCAGTGCCGTATTCATCGGAGGCATCCGAAAATGCGCTTCGGCCTCGACAATGGCCCGATATTCCGCTTCGCTGATCAATCCCTCACGCAGGCCACGCAGCGCATCGTCGGCCGTCGGATAGTTCAAAACCAGGGCCTTGTAGTACTGGCTCCGGGGATTTTTTGCCGCAACGAAAAAGACGCCTTCAGGCGTGCGCCAGTCATCTGGACTGGCTACACTCCCCCGTCGTTTTTTGTCAGAAAACGGATTCGTACCCAGATCTACCGGAAAGCTGCGTACCAGGCGCGTCCCGCGATACACAAAAAGACGCCGCTGACGCTTGGAGACCCGAAGCCAGATGTTTGACAGATCGTGCGCCACCACGTACCCCACAGCCCCGTCCTGCGTGCGCACGCGCCACCACCTTCCCACGCGCTCGAGCAGTTGCACCGGCTCACGCCGCTTCAATACCAGATACGCGGCTTCACCAGGACGCGCATGCAGCAGTGTCCGTTCGACAGCTACATAGTAGAGGGCCTGACCGGAATCAGGCGTAGCGAGCCAACCGCTACTTAGCACCAGCAATATGCCAAGCCAGCCTGCTAACATGGCGTTGCCCTCTACGTGTTAGCGTAAAATAATACAGCGCAATCAGCTATGCTACGAAGCCACTATCTTTTGCTGACACCGTTCGTTATGATGCACACACCATCGATAGGCGGCCAACACCCCTTTGATGGCTGGCTCCTCCATCACCAAGGCAACCTGTTGCCGTACCGCCGTCGCTGCGTTAGCCGGCGCAAAAGCATAGCCGACAAGTTCCAGCGCGCCCAGGTCTCCGTTTGCGTCGCCTATATAAGCCACTTCATCGCTTATCAGACCGAGCGTCTCCATGAGCCACTGCAATCCTTCACGTTTGGTGAAGCCGCGAGGCACGACATCTATGGAAACATGCGTATGAAACACGTGGAAGGCCGGAAAGTACGTGGCTACGTACTCCTCCACCATCGGCACAACACGCAGGATTTCTTCCGGGTTGGGGCCAACTATTCCGGCTTGCGTGCGCTTGCCGATGTCGAGCATCAGCGATGTACCCGGAATGCAGTGGGCAACCATCCAGCGACGTAGCGCTTCAACCTGCTCGGCCAGTTCGTCGGTGAAGTTCGGATGCCAGCGTACCACCACTTCGCGTGGATCGAACATGCCAGCACCCGCCTCAAAAAGCACCGGTACCTGGATCCCCAGCACCTGCGTGACAGCTTCGACGTACGGATAAGGACGTCCTGAACAGATAGAAAAGGCCGGCAGCGATGGATGATCACCAGGCTGACCGGCCTGACGGATCTGATCGGCCAGTTCCTGAAAGCGATCCAGGGCAAAAGGCCGATAGGGCTCTGCCAGACAACCGTCAATATCGGAAACAAACAGGCGAATCATGGAGCTTCGTGGCCTCACGGATAAACTACTTTCATTAGAATTCCCACTGGATGTACCACCGGCCGGTCCGTCGCCTCGGGCAGGTGCAGCGCGGCCGCGCGGGCATCAACGTATCGAACCTGTGCGCCCTGTTGCACAGCCAGCTGAAATGGCAGCCCCTGCAGCGTACCTTCGTCGCCCACAACCTTCCACGTGAGCCGACGTTGTGCGGCCTCCCAGTAAACCCGAAGCTCCGGCAACCGCTTTCCGTAGACCCAGTAATCGAACAGGGCTTCCAGGTCCTGCCCGCTCACCTCTTCAAGCACGATCCGGAAGCCCTCGGTCGAAAGCGGCTTGCCGGCAAAGCGACGGTAGACGGTCTGCAACGCCTGCCGGAAGGTTGCATCGCCCAGTTTGAGCCGGAGCAGGTGCAACACGGTGGCCCCTTTTCGATAGGGGACCCAGGTCAGATGCTCCTCTGGGTCCACATATCGGCCAGGCACCAGGGCGCCGTGCAGTCGAAGTGCATCCGGCGTCAGACGAGCCATCTCGACCCATTGCTGACGCGCTACCTCAAAACCATCGTAGGCTTCATAAAAAAGCGTGGTCAGGTAGGTGGCTATCCCTTCCGAGAGCCACAGGTCGCGCCACCCGGCTATCGTGACCCGGTTCCCAAACCACTGATGCACCAGCTCGTGTACCTGTACACCTTCCACGTTACCCCCTTCAAACAGATCGGCGCGCACGAAAGGAGCCGATGCATTTTCCATGCCGGCATAGTCGATCGGAACCTGCACGACCGCATAACTGCGGTACGGATAGGGCCCCAACCAGCGGCTCAGCCAGCGCAGAGCGGTAAGCGTACGGCGCAGGTGATAGACCTGATCCCGATCGGAGGGCAGCAAGTAATAGCGCACCGGAAGGAGGTCTTCAGCCATGGTATCCACCGCTACAAAACGGGCCACGGCAAACGCAAAGCTATAGGTAGGGGCCGTGGCGTCAAGCTGCCAGCGGAAACGGACGCCATCGGCAAGCGTGTCGACACGTACCAGATGGCCGCTGCCGACGGCCTGATAACCTGCCGGTACGGTTAGTGCAAGCGCCAGCGTGGCCGGATCTGATGGATGGTGCACGGCCGGTAGCCAGGCACATCCCCGATAAGGCCAGGAATCAGTAAACACGACCTGCTGGCCCTTATAGGTGGCTGTGTACAATCCTTCGGAAGGGGTGCCGCGGTACCAGAGCGTCACTCGTGTCTGCAACGCCCCGTTCAGCGGCACAATCAACCGACGTCCTCGACGCACAGGCGCTACAGCACGCCCGTCCACCTTTGCCGAATCGACCACCAGCATGCCAAAACACAGGGGCAATTCGGCCGCGGACTGCGTGCGACGCACTTCCATCGTCACCTGCCCTACCAGACGACGCGTCTCCGGATCGAGCTGTAGCGCCACCTCATAGTGCCGCACATCGATCCCCACCGGTGGTAGATAAACCGGATATGGTGGTGCCTGACATCCCACCAGAAATAGCACCACCAGCCATCGCCTCCAACGACCCGGTTTTACCAGGCTGCCATGTGCAAGAATACGCTTCACGCTACTTTTCTTTCGATGCTGCTATACCCAGCGATTCTGCCAACGTCTCGATCAGTTCGTCAGAGATCCCCATGCTGCTGAAGCCTCCGTCGTGATAGAGCGTCTGCATGGTCACCATGCGCGTCAGATCGCTCAGCAGCGTAACCGTATAGTCGGCACAGCTTCTGGCATCGGCGTTGCCCAGCGGTGCCACACGCTGAGCAAACTCATACATCGCATCAAAGCCGGCAATGCCCGAACCGGCCGTGGTCGGCGTAGGACTCTGGGAGATCGCATTGATGCGAATGCGTCGCTTGCCCAGCCGATACCCCCACGAGCGGACAATGCTTTCGAGCAATGCTTTGGCGTCCCCCATTTCCGAATACTTTGAAAATGTACGCTGCGCCCCGATATAGCTCAGCGTCACGATCGAGGCCCCGTCAGCCAGTGCTTCCTGTTTAAGGGCACAGTGAATGATGCGGTGTAGACTGATGGCCGATATGTCAAGCGTCTTGATGTACCAGTCGTAATTCAGGTCTTCATAAGGACGATTCTTCCGGATGTTCAGCCCCATTCCGATCGAATGGACAATAAAATCCAGCGGCCCGAACGTCTCCCGGGCCTGCTGGAAGAGAGCCATCAGATCGTCGTTGTTGGTAGCATCGGCCCAGATGATCGGGCTACCGGTCTTGTCGGCCAGTTTTTCGAGAGTACCCAGCCGCCGCGCCACCGGCGCGTTCGAGAGAATGAACCGCCCCCCCTCACGATATACAGCTTCGGCAATCGCCCAGGCAATGCTTTGTTCGTTCAGCGCCCCGAAAATGACCCCTTTTTTGCCTTCCAGCAATCCATAGCTTTTTGCTGCCATAAGACTTCCATATGTTTTGTGGACGGGAATGCCCTGAAAAATAGCACGAGCCTGTAGCTCTACGAAAGTCTGTTCAGACATAGACATGGTGTAACGGCGCAACCAGCTCGCAAAGGGCTTCATGCAATCGTCCATTGGTTGCCAGTAGCTGGCGCGCAAAGGTTGGATTGGGCCGTCCGTGAAAGTCCGTGACCCGGCCCCCGCCTTCTTCAACCAGCAGCATCCCGGCTGCCACGTCCCAGGGACTCAGGCCTGTTTCAAAAAAGCCGTCAAATCGTCCACAGGCTACCCAGGCCAGATCGATCGAAGCTGCGCCCGGCCGCCGCACGCCCTGCGTCGCCCGCATCACCCGCCCGAGCGCCTCCAGGTATTCTTCCAGATGTCCCATCTCCCGGTACGGAAATCCTGTCGTAATGAGCGCTTCCCGAAGCGTTGCGGTCGAACTCACACAAGCCCGCACTCCATTGACGTACACCCCTCCCCCTCGCACTGCTGTAAACAGCTCATCGTGCGGCACATCATAAACAACGCCAACCACTGTCCGTCCTTCATGCTGCAGCGCCAGGCTGATGCCATAAGGCGGAACGCCGTGGGTAAAGTTGGTCGTGCCATCAATCGGATCGATGATCCATCGAAACGGCGTCCTTTCGTTGCCCTGCTGCGTTTCGCCCAGATCCTCCTCGGCCAGAATCGCGTGTCCGGGGAAGTTTCGGCGAATCGCTTCGGTCAGAAAGTGCTGGACTTCTTCGTCGGCCTGCGTAACTAACTCATTGTAGTCTTTTTCGCGAACAGTCACCCGACCTGCATAATAGCGAACGATCTGGCCAGCTTCACGAGCCAGACGGACGGCTACATCGCGGATTTCCTCATACAGGAGACGGGGTTCTCTCATAATATTCGGAGCTAATTGCCGGGCAACGACGTTCCTTCGACGCTTCGCCTTCTAAACCGTTGGTCAGCATGCGTTCCCTGTACTGGATGGGATTCTTGTGTGTTTTCGGCCTGGCCTGTCAGCCTTCGGCCACGCCCCCCCCACTGGCCACCTCGCTTCCGGTAGCGGACATTGAGCCAGCACCTGTGCGCCAGGCTTTCGAGCGCCTGGTACGGGATACCTTTTGGCTGACTCGTACTCTGGTTGTAGTGGACAGCCGCGGTCACCTGCTGGGACAGGACGTGCGCACAGGCTTCTATCAGCCCGATTCCGGCCTGCGCTGGCTCCACATCAATCAGAGCGGCCGCTTTCCCTCCAGTCCTTTCAACCATTCCGTAAGCCGGGTTGCACGCACGCCGTTGAGCGCCACACAATCTCTCTGGCCTGATCCCCTGCCGTTTCTCCAGCCACGCCAGCGCGATGCGTATCGTTTGCAACCGTTGCCCGACACAACACGCGGGCAACGGCGCATCGCCCGCCTGCGCGTTTATGCTGTTGATACGGCACATGCCGCATCCTCGGTGCCCCTTCAGGGCATACTCTACCTTGATGGGCAGCAGCTCATCGGGGCTGAACTTCAGGAATCGTACACGACTTTTTTCAGCAAAGAGCGTCGTTATCTGAGCCTCTGGCTCAATCCGAACGATAAACGGCTGGTCCGGGAGCAGTTAATCCTGGAAGTGGATCCGATCGGCTGGCCGCCATACCGCTTCTGTCTGGAGACGCAATATACCTACGGAGCGCAGGCAACCCGAGCAGAAACCCTTCGGGCTTCCGATTTCTGCTCCTTCCTTCCTGCTGACGACCATCCTACGGATCGTCCATGACCTGGCTGGCTCTGGATCTCGGTAACAGCGCGCTGAAAGGAGGCCTGTTCGAAGAAGCGGGTCGGCTGGTGCATACGTTTCGCTTGACCGGGCACGACGCAACGCACTGGCCTGAGCAGCTCACCCGAGCGCTGCACGGTCAGGAGCTGACGCGCGCGGCCATGGCATCGGTCGTGCCTGCACGTACTGCGCTTGTACAGGCCGTCGTCCACCAGCGGACGGGTGTGCGTCCGGCCCTGATTGGCCCAGATTGGCAGCTACCCTTCACGCTGGCCTACGAAACCCCACATACGCTGGGTACCGACCGGCTGGCGGCTGCTGTCGCTGCATGGCAAATCTACGGGCGGCCGCAGCGCCGTCCTGTTCTGGCGCTGCTGGCAGGTACTGCGCTTACCATTGAAGTGGTCGAGGCAAACGGTTGCTATCAGGGCGGTGTAATTGCGCCTGGTCCGATGCTGATGCGCCGGGCGCTGGCCCACGGCACAGCCCAGCTTCCGGAAGTACCGTTGGAGTGGCCGACCACACCGATCGGACGTTCTACACAAACGGCTATCCAGGCCGGATTGCTTTATGGCTTTGTTGAAAGTGCCCGCGGACTACTGCGACGGCTGGCCGAAACGCTGGAGGCTTCGCCCGTGGTGATTCTCAGCGGCGGCTGGGGTCCCCTGCTGCAGGCGCATCTTCCGGACATAGATGTGTATGACCCGCACCTGGTACTCCGGGGTATTTACCATCTACTGGCACTTAATCCTGAACGCGGCCTACCGTGAAACCTGGGCGTGCTGCTCCAACAGCGCAGCAACGCGGGCAATGACCATGTCGATAGCGACCTGGTTGTATCCCCCTCCTGGAATAATCACATCTGCCAAGCGTTTGGACGGTTCCACAAACTCCAGATGCATGGGCCGCACCGTCCGCTCATATTGATCCAGAATGGCCTCAATCGTACGCCCGCGCTCCTGCATATCACGACGGATGCGTCGAATCAGCCGTACATCGTCAGGCGCATCCACGAACAGTTTAATATCCATGAGCTCCCGCAGGGCTGGTTCGGCCAACACCAGAATTCCCTCTACAATGATGACCGGACGGGGTTCGACGCGCACGGTGTATGGTTCACGCGTGTGTGTGGTGAAGTTATAGACAGGCTTCTCGACAGGTTGGCCGGCCAACAGGGCTTCGAGATGGGCGCGCAACAACGGCGTTTCCAGGGCGTCCGGGTGATCAAAGTTCATCTGAACCCGGGCTTCAAAAGGCAGATGACTCAGGTCGCAATAATAGGCATCATGCTCTAAAACAGCGATCTGATCTGGTCCAAAGGCTTCAATGATGCGACGCAGGACGGTTGTCTTTCCAGAACCTGATCCCCCGGCAATGCCGATCACCACCGGTCGTCCCATCGCCATTCAGCTCCGCTTGACCATGACCAGCACAGCCCGGCGCGTCGCTTCGTCGAACTGACTGGCTGCTTCGTCCAATACAAACCCTTCTGCATCCCGCCAGGCCTTCAATCCTTCAAGGTCTTCAAGGCCCTCACGCACGATAAAATTAACCAGTCGCCCCCGCAAGGGCTTGACCCCATGCGATACCGGTCGCCGCTTGCCTCCTTCTTCCTGAAAGAATTTGATCTCCACCATCTGCCGGTAGGTATGCGCATCGTCCCAGGCTTCCTGATGGGCAACTGGGAGTAGATTCCATACAAATCGGTCCTTCAGCAATTCGTTGAGAATGGGACTGATGTAAGGCCGCCAGTAATGCGCCACTTTGCCAATACCGGGCAGTATCGCATCCATGCGCAGGCGGTAGTTCGGAATCAGGTCATCAGGCCGCAGAAGCCCGAACATCCCCGAGAAGATAATCGTGTTTTCCAGGAAGCGACGTTGCGCGCCCGTCGGCAGTCCCTGAAAGTCCAGCGCCTGGTACATCACACCCGGGCTATAGCGATCCAGCGCAGCCATACGGGGCGCCTTGTAGATCTCCAGGTTGACCTGAATGGCCTCCTCCAATGCTGGGCCTTTGACGCCAAAAATCTTTTCCAGATCTTCGCCGGCCTGAATAACCTGCTGCACCGCATCAATCAGCCGTCGCCGTTCTGGATTGAGCTCGTTAAAGTAGTTAAAGGTATTCGACGCGCGATAGTCGAACATATCAGGCGCCAGCGGATTCCCGCCGGACTTTTTGCCTTCGGCCGGTGGTAGCAGAATGGCAAACTCAGGCATGGACGGCAAACCTGACGGCTTCAGGAGCTTGCAGAGGTTCGCTTCCGGCGCAGATTGCCCAGAAGGGCATCAATATCCTGGCGGATGTTTTCGGCTTCCGCACGGGCATTGGCAACCAGGGCCTCCCCCATACGACGCGCCTCGCCGGGAGCAGGCGCACGCAGCAACTGCTCACCCAGCCGTTGCAAGCGCTCGCCCAGGTGCTCCAACTGATAGGTAAGACGCCGGCGTATCTGACCGCCTGTCTCCGGAGCAATCAGAAGCCCCACCACAAAGCCAGCCACACTTCCAAGCAACGCGCCCAGGAGTCCGGCGCGAATTACTTCACCGGTGGAGTATGTCTTTTTCATCCTGTTTGCCTCGCCCGTTGTGGTGATAAAATAAACGAAAAGCTACGTCGGGCACCGACCGCAGCTTTTCTCCTAACCCGCGTAGCTTAGCGCTTTTTCTTCTTGTGGCGGTTTTTGCGCAGGCGTTTCTTCCGCTTGTGGGTCGCAATCTTTTTCCGTTTCCGTTTCCGTCCGCAGGGCATAAGGCGCTACACGTTGGACTGAAGGTGAAGCTGTTTCGTACTGAGCAGGGTAAACGCAGTGGCTGCCGGAGCGGTTTCTGGCATGCTGCTGGCATCTATGAAAAAGCTGCCGTATTTTTTATTCCGCCTGCCTGAAGGTAACGAGTTGGATGGCATGCTCACGCCGTCACGCCTGCAAGCTACGCCCTCCTCGCATCTGGAGGCGGATTCCTCGGCTCTCCCTCCGGTGGTCCTGCTCTATGGAATGCTGGGCGAACCTGCCAACTGGACGGCTACAGCTAAAGCCCTGACGGCGGCCGGTTATCGAGTGCTGATCCCGCAGCTTCCTATTTATGAGCTTCCCCTCAAGGAAAGTAATCTGCAGGGGTTAATTGCCTTTCTGGAGCGTTTTCTGGACGGGGCATGTCCGAAAACTCCGGTAGTCCTGGCGGGGAATTCACTGGGAGGCCAACTGGCCCTGCTTTATGCCCTGCGCCATCCGGACCAAGTAGCTGCGCTGGTGCTGACAGGAGCCTCCGGCATCTACGAGGTGGAGCTGGGTACCTCTACGATGCGCCGCTACGATCGAGAGTACATTCGTGAACGGGCGGCCCTGACGTTTTACGACCCTCGCCATGCGACCGACGAGCTGGTCGATCGCGTGCAGCTTACCCTCAACGATCGTCAGAAAGTTCTGCGGCTGATCCGCATGGCCCGCTCAGCCCAGCGGGAAACGGTTACCGAGCGCCTGCACGAGCTTACTATGCCGGTATTGCTCATCTGGGGGCGTAACGACCGCATCACCCCCCCGGATGTAGCCTATACCCTCCGGAAACATTTGCCTGCAGCTACACTGCACTTTATTGACCGCTGCGGCCATGCCCCTATGATGGAGCATCCGGCGCTGTTCAATACGCTCCTGCTGGCATTTCTGCAGCGACACTTCCCTCCTGTTGCACCGAATGGACGCCAGGCATCTGCTTTTGTTAACAGCCCGAGCACATCATCTGCCCTGCCAGCCGGCACATGACAGCCTCGCCGCGTCGGCACACAACTTGCGGGCTTCTATTCATGGCTGCGCGCTCTGCCTCCTGGGTGTTGCATGCCATACTGCGGTGAGCCTCCGCCGATCGGGCAGGTACGAAGGGTGAGCGTACCTGCCCGATGCTTTTCTGGATCTTCTGCCCCGTCCTTCGGTATCTCCGCAAAAAGCGGCAGCGATGCGGAGGAAGCGCTTGCAGGCCCTGTGTATTCTGCTGACAATAGCCGCTACGGGCTGCAGCCCGCGTCTGGTGCCGTTATATTATGACTACCGAATACCCGACACCACCCAAGCCCCTCTGCGTCTTGTGGCCCGCGCCCTGCAATCGACCGGATGGACGGTGGCCCGAGCCACGCCTACGCACTTGCAGACAACCCCCCGCACGCTCCAACACTGGGGCCTCTACCGCGTGGTGGTGCGTCTGGAGGCCGTTCCGGTGGATAGTGGCTTTGTGCGTCTGTTCTTTCATCCCTACCGACGATACCTCACCGGACGACGCAGTAAGATTCCTTACCTTCCAGCCGGCCTGCGGGCTACCCTGCTTCCCCAACTACATACAGCCCTTGAAGCCCAGGGATTAAAGCCGGCCGGCACAGCCTTTGAGCGGGATCATACGCGCCCGAACTGGTAATGGAACTTTTGGTAGCATTTTCGTGTTAGGGATAAGCGTTCTTTGATGGGGATGAACAGGATTCGACGGGTGGTAAACGCACGGCAGGCTGCGTGCCGAGCTGCCCGGCATGCTCGTTAATCTCGCCGGGAAAAAGTAAGTGCGAACGACTACTCGTACGCGATGGCGGCCTAATTTGCCCGCCATCTGTCTCCCGCGCAGCGCGTCCGCCCGCGCGCGGTGAGGCATCGTCCCAGGCGGACTGGCTGTAGCCGGTGCCGGCTGAACCGGCGCAGCGAGATGCTCATCAGCCTGGGTCCATGCCTGGCCTCGCCGGTCGGCATACGGCATGGACGACAACGAATAGGCCGGCTACGCACGTAGACGCCTGACCGGGCGGCCATCCGGACGCGGGTTCGATTCCCGCCATCTCCACAACATAAAGGCCGTAAGTGCTAAGAGATAGCGCTTACGGCCTTTTCTGTTCTGTTCTCATAGGCGTAATACCCGCTGAACCGTCTGAAACCGCTCGCCCACGACCCGCAGGACGTACAGGCCGCTGGCCCACTGCCCCCCATCAAATCGAAAATAATAAGGTCTGGCTGCGCCCAGCTTTCCCTGATACAAGACGGCAACACGTCGCCCCAGGATATCAAAAAGTTCGATGCGGACCGGCTGCTCCTCTCGCACATGCAGGGTAAAGTGGATCCAGCGACGAGTAGGGTTAGGATATATCTGGCTGATTTGATAAGGCGCGCTTCCAAAGTCGGATCCGGGAGTTACTGCCACGGAAAACACCGCGCGCGAGGTTGCCAGCGCAAACTCCGAAAAAGCAGTCAGCCCTTCGGTGCATAGATAGAGGACATTGCCTACCAGTCGGGCATAGGAGTCGTGCGGCCTCCATGCTTCGGTGTCTGTGGCACGGCGAGTAATGACCAGAGCCCCCGGGTCCACCATTTGGCTCAAGCTACTGATGTTCAAACACACCGTATAAGTCATCCCGCTCAACATGGGGGCCTCCACGGTCCAGAACCACTCGGTCAATACGGTATCGGCCACGATAGAGCCCGAAGGGGCCTGCACGGTGATGCCGATCATGCGCTGCGCATTTTCAGGAGCCTCGAAGCGCTGCTGCGCAGTCAGCGACCCATTCGTCGTGCTACCCTCGGTAAACGTTATGAGCAGACCAGCTTCGCTGAGATCGAACGTACCGGTTTCATCCGCTGCGACTTCAACCGTGACGGTTCGCGACTCCGACGGCTGCACAATGAGTTCGATTGCAGCCTTATTGTTTGCCAGCACTGTATCAAGCCCTGCCCCAGTAACCAGGGCATAGCTAAGATAGCGGCCCGGAACGGTCGGCTGCGCCCCTACGGTAACTGTAACTGAAGCGCCCGAGTTGATGGTACCCAGCGCACAGCGTAAATGCTGACCCTGCTCCATCACGCAGCTTCCCTGTGTGGTCGCGATCGATAGCGGCTCCAGACCGACCGCCAGCGCAGGCAACAGGCGCGCGTCTGAGGCATCTCTCCTACCCTGGTTTGTTACCTGGAACCGGTAAACCACCGAATCCCCTAAGACAACCGTTGACTGCTCGGCGGATACGGTAACGCCCAGATCTGTCTGCCTCAGCGTTGCCGGCGTCAGCAGGTACGCATACGTGCTGTCTTCGGTAGCGACCGTCTTCCCATACGTCGTAAACCAATCGTTCCGCGTGTAGGCTAAAATCTGACCGGCCTCGTTGATATCCACAGCGCCATCCAGACGCCTGCGCTCCTCAGGCACAACCAGACACTCCAGCGCATAGGCCCTCTCGGAGCTGGCCCAGAAGGCACGCCAGAAGACGACCCCATTTTCCTCATCCTCGAAGCGCGCGTCTCCCACTGCTTCGCCTCTGCTGGTTACCGCCGCAGGGTACATGAAGACGTAACCCGGCAATGCCGGATAAGAAAACCGGGCATCAATCTGATCCTGGTACTGATAGGCCTCCATAAGCGGCGCGACAATTGTGCCCGTGCTGTTGAAACGCGGAATGCCTGTTGCCCCTGCGCTCCAGAAACGAAACGTAAACAGCGGCCGCTCGCCCTCACGCCAGACGATCCCGTGGGTCTCACGCGCCCAGGGAGTAACCCGCTGGATGATGCCCAGGACCTCACCCCGTTCATTCAGCCCCCGATACGGCACCGACAGCGTGGCCCCGTCCCAGCCCTCGGGCAACCGCAACCGCTCCGGGGCTCCGCCACTCCATCGATAGATTCCATCTGCACCGCCCCCGGCAAATTGGCCCTGGTTGTTCACGGCGACAAACGAGCCCGATTGATCCCAGATTTTCAGGGTTTCATTCCGCCAGAGCACCGGTTGCGTTTGCGTAAGGCCTGAGGTGGCAAACCCCACGATCCATCCATGATCATTTAAATCAATAGGCCGGACCGAGGCGCTGGCTGCGGGCAGGGGTAACGGCTGCAATCCCTCCTGAGGCGACCAGATATACGGTACCCTATCCGACATTCCCACAACCTGCCCATAATTATTCAGCGCTTCCGGGCGGTTGCGAGAGGTGCCCGGCGCAAAACCGATGTCGGTTACCCGGTATTGCCGGGGCGCAGGCATCAGGTCAAGGGTTTCACTGAGGGTACGATCGCGATAGGAGGCGGTCAGAACTGCCTGCAGGGGCTCACCCACCGGAACTGTCTGGCCCGTGATGGATACTCGCCGGGCACGGCCCGGGAACGATACGGTGGGGTTTAACATCACCCGGGCCGGGTCGGTGCTCTGCAACTGGATTACTGCCCCTTCCGGTGGCGCTTCTCCATTCAGCACCAGCGCCAGAACGACCGGGAACCCACCAATGGCACCCCATCCCTGTCCTCCGTTCAGCTCCAGCAAACAGGGGGAAGCAAGCGGGTCGTAGGTAAGGCGCTCCAGATCTGCCGGACGCACCACGACTGCCGCCTCCAATCCGTAGATAAACTGTGAAACCACAACCCTGACCGTAGTGTCCTGACTTACGCCGCGGGTCTGCAAAGAGAAGAACCCCTGGGTCGTCCCCTCCCAGAAAATGAGCGAATCTGCTTCGAGCTCAACAATCTGGGGGTTGTCTGAGGCCAACCGGGCCGTCCAGTTTCCGGAAGGAGCTGGCCCACTCAGCGTTACGGTTCCAGACACCGAGGTGCCTCCTACAACGGAATCAGGATCCAGTTGCACGTCCGCAATAACCGGCGGATAGATTAAAAACGATGCGGTCTGGCTGCTGCCCCCATACGTCGCCGTAAGCGTAACCGAAGTGGTGGTTCGGACGGGCTCGGTTCTTACCGAGAACGTTTCCTGCAGCTCTCCCTCTTCGATCTCTACAGTCTGATTCACGGTAGCCGATTCGTGATCGACGGAAAGGGCGATCAAAACGCTACCGGCAGGTACGACCTGATTCACTGCCACCGTTCCAGAGAACCGAGTTCCTCCGGTCACGGAAGTTGTTTCAAGCATAAGGTTTACCAGCTCTATCCCGGGCGCACCCGCTCGCACCACCAGACCTGCCGAAACCTGAATATTCCCGTCCGCCGCCGTAATTGTGACCGTTTCATCAGCGGCTACCGACTGGGTAATGATCGTAAAACTCTCCGAGGTGTTACCCGCGGC
>Ga0256839_1002466_pt1 | contig 20506 bp, 20 predicted proteins | sample 354166metaG_FD_185968 | JGI IMG/M metagenome (GOLD analysis project Ga0256839, IMG submission 185968) | Hydrothermal vent microbial communities from Mid Atlantic Ridge, Atlantic Ocean - 354-166 | ecosystem: Environmental > Aquatic > Marine > Hydrothermal vents | place: Atlantic Ocean: Mid... | reverse complement strand
TTCCAAATATTAGTGGTTTAGCCAAACAACATGCAACGTATTATTCTTACTTAGCAAAACAATTATTAGATTTTAGAGAAAAAGTAGAGATTACTATTGAAATAGATGTAAAAAACTACTACCTAGTCATAGACGAAATCAATAGAGGAAACATATCTAAAATATTTGGAGAACTCATCACACTCATAGAAGAAGATAAACGAGATACACTTGAAGTGACACTCCCTTATTCTAAACAACCCTTTAAAATACCTTCAAATCTCTACATCATAGGTACGATGAACAGTACCGATAAATCTATAGCACTCATTGATATTGCTTTACGTAGACGGTTTACATTTTTGAAGATGAAGCCTAATTTAGATTTGGTTAAAAATGAGAAAGCAAAAAATATTATGAATCTACTCAATAAAAAAATAACTGAAACACTAGGAGAAGATTATGTGCTTGGGCATAGTTATTTTATGAAGATTGAAAGTGATTATGATTTGGGTTTTGTTATGGAATATAAAATTCAGCCATTGTTGGAAGAGTATTTTTATGGAGATGTTGAGGGGTTGAAGAGTGTAATGGAGATAAGTAATGGCTAAAATAATCACAAAAACCCAAAACCGTCTAGATAAAATCCTGGCAAGCGAACTAGATGTAAGCCGTAATCAAGTAGAAAAGCTCATTAAAGAAGGGTTAGTGTCCGTGAATGGTAAGACCATTACTAAAACTAGCTTTAAAGTAGCAGAGGGTGATGAGATAGCCTATGAGTTTAAAGAGGCAGAAAAAAGAGTAGTGCCTCCTGTTGACTTTGATGTGGAAGTACTGTATGAAGATGAGTATCTGCTGGTGGTAAACAAGCCCTCCGGATTGGTGGTGCATCCAGCACCTTCGGTTAAAGAACCTACCCTTGTAGACTGGCTCATACATAAGGGTGTTTCGCTTTCTACCATAAGTGGAGAGGAGCGTTATGGCATTGTACATCGTATAGATAAAGAGACTACGGGGGCTTTGGTGGTGGCTAAAGATAACAAAACCCATGAGAAGCTTTCTGTACAACTTCAAGACAAGAGTATGGGCCGTTACTATCTAGCGCTCATAGACTCTCCGCTTAAAGAGAACAGTGTTGTTGAAAAACCGATAGGCCGTAACCCCAAAAACAGACTGATGATGTCTGTGGTGAGGGGGGGTAAGGAGGCGAAGACTGCTTTTGTGAAGCTAGCACAGACGGCTCATGGTACAGAACTTATAGTTGCTAAACTTTATACCGGACGTACACATCAGATACGTGTACACCTCAAAAGTTTAGGCCGCCATATTCTGGGTGATCATTTATATGGCTTTAAGAGCAAAAGAGATAAGATTCCAAGAGTATACTTGCATGCATATCTTCTCTATCTAAACCATCCTGTAACAGGAAAGCGTATGGAGTACAAAGCGCCTCTCTTTGATGATATGTTAGAGTATATAGGGAAATATTTTGATCAAGGTGCTATCGATGAAACAATTAACGCGGATACTATGGATACTCTTTTTAGTTCTTTATAATGGCTGTAGTACTATCAAAGGCATGATGAGCTATAAGGTTGATCCTCATCTAAACAGAATTGAGGAGGTTAAACCGTTCCCTGCACGAAGTTCTGTTGGTTTTGAATGGAAAAAGATAGAAGCAAGGGGAATCGAGGGTGTCAATATCTATAGAGGGAATCCAACACGGGGCAGACAGAGCCTTAAACTTATCGGCACAACAAAAAATCGCTATACTACACATTTTGTAGATAGTGATGTAAAACCGGATAGCACATATATCTATACCTTTACAACCTATGCTTTAGGCAAAGAGTCTAAGCATGGATCGGTATTAAAAGTCAAAACACCTCCGGCACTTAAGGAGGTAGGGTTTTTTACAGCCTACGCCATAGATAGGAGTGCAATCAAGCTTTTATGGAGCCCACATAGACATGAGAGTATTGCAGGATATGTGATCCAAAGATCTGTCAATGGCGGACCGTGGAGGTTTGTGGCGAATATTAAAGGCCGTTTAATGGTTGAGTATATCGATACTTTTGTACGAAGAGGCAATAGCTATCGCTATAGAATCTATGCCAAAAGTTTTGACAAAGTGCTGAGTAAACCCAGAAAAACAGATACGCTTGCCATGTAAGAGAGAGTCATGCCACATATAAAAGTAAAACCTTTTGAGAGGAGTATCATCAAAAGGTCTTTAAAAAAGAGTGCAATAATGACACTGTATGCAAAGTCTTTTAGCGGTAGTGATGAGATGATTGGGATTGAGTATGGCGGAGAGGAGTTTTTGCTTCAGATAAAGCCGGAAAATAAGGTAACGTTACTGAAATATGATAAAGTAACAAGGCCGTTAAACGTCAATCTACTCAAAGAAGCACTTGCAAGAGTATCTGATGAATTGGGGTTGGAAATCCTAAGTTCCAATATAGTTACTTCGAACACAAAACAACCGTTTTCCTCAGAGTATTATAAAAAAGTAGAAGATTTTGAGCATATTGATTTTTCACGCAAGAAAGTCTCTGTTGAGGTGGGTTTTGGTTCAGGAAAGCATCTACTTTATCAAGCAGATAAAAACCCCGATACTCTTTTTATAGGCTTGGAGATTCATACACCGTCGGCACAACAGCTACTCAAACAGATTGCGCTTCAAAAGAGAGAGAATATATGGGTTGTCAATTATGACGCAAGACTCTTTTTGGAGATGCTGCCGTCAAATCTCTGTGAAAAGATTTTTGTGCACTTTCCTATACCTTGGGATAAAAAACCCCATAGACGAGTCATTAATAGCTCCTTTCTCAAAGAGTCTATGCGTGTATTGCAGCCAGAAGGACGTTTAGAACTGCGTACTGACAGCATCAAATATTTTTGGTATGCGCTTGAGACATTTTTTGCCTTGCCCAAAATAGAGCTTAGCGTACGTAAGAATGAGGCCTTAGAGGTAATAAGCAAGTATGAAGCCAGATGGAAGCGTCAGAAAAAAGATATTTTTGATGTATATGTAAAATGCAAAGAGAGCTCTCAAAAGAGACAAACTATAGTTGATTTTAATTTTAATATTGTAAAATATAGAAATAGTTTGGAAAAGGAGTTGCCTCAAAAACCCCTGATATTTGAGGGGTTTTTTGTGCACATTGAGCGCATCTATAAAATAGAGGATGATGGGCTGTTGATAAAGTGTGCTTTTGGTTCCTTTGACAGGCCTGAACATAAATATTTGATACTCAATAAAAACGGATGCAGATATTTTGTCTCTTCACCGGTCAAAACAAAGGTGAACTATCGGGCACACCTCAAAATAATGGAGTTACTTAATGTCTAACGTGATCAGTGTTTCACATCTTACGCTTGCCTACGATAAAGAAAAAGAGATTATTAAAGATGTGAATTTTGATATTAAAAAGGGTGAGTTTGTATTTATTACCGGCCCTAGCGGTTCAGGAAAATCAACACTGCTTAAGGCACTCTACGGACAGATAAAGCCTAAGGAGGGAAGTCTCGTAGTAGGAGGTTTGGATATTGCCACGGCACGTGACGGCAAGTTACAGGAGCTTCGTAGGCATATGGGCATTATTTTCCAAGATTATAAACTTGTCAATGAGTGGAGCGTAGCGAAAAACGTGGTACTTCCTTTGATGATAGAAGGATACTCTATAGATGTACAAAATACACAGTCAAAAAGACTACTTAAGCATGTGAAACTCTCAGACCATGCAGATAAATACCCCCTAGAGCTCTCCGGCGGGGAGCAACAGCGTGTGGGTGTAGCACGCGCATTGGCGAAAAATCCTGTAGTTATTCTTGCAGATGAACCTACGGGAAATCTCGATGACTACTCCTCTAATGTGATTTGGGATTTAATGGAGAATGCCTGTCAGCAGTTAGAGACGACTGTGTTGGTTGTTACACATAAAATTCCATCTGTTTTTTCATTGCCGTATAGACATTTTATTATCGAAAACAAGGGTGTGTATGAAGTCCATTAAAAATCATCTCATGTTTATATTTCCGTTGATGGCAATATTGCTTGGCGTGGAGTTCTATTTGGTATTTGACCGTACGACAGACTCCTATGAAAAAAAACTTAAAGAGGGATATTCCATGCTCGTCGTGAGCAAAATACCGGTCTCCCTGGAGTATCTTCAATCACTCAATACCCAAATAAGCAGTATTCAAAAAATAAAACGTCAAGAGATAGTAACCCAAATTGCAAAAGGTGTCAGCAGAATAAATGAAAAAAAGATACTGAATGCACTGCCGCATTTTTACTCTGTCTATCTAGACGAGTATTTGAGTATGGATGCATTGGAAAACCTAAAAAAGGATCTTGAAGCTGATAAGAATATTCAAAGGGTAGAGACTTTTGGAAATGCCTATAGTTCAAGTTACAGACTTTTTTCCTTTATTAAGCTTACGCTGAAAATTTTTATTGTGTTTATGGCAGTAGTGAGTCTGCTTTTGATTATCAAACAGATGGAGATATGGAAATATATACACAGACAACGCATGCAAGTGATGGAGATTTTTGGAGCACCTATGATGCTGCGTTCGGGTATACTGTTTAAAGTAGCTGTTGTAGATGCACTCTTTGCAACGCTGTTAACCTCACTCTTTTTTCTTTATTTAAAATTTCAATGGGCGGCCAATTCGGGTATTGAAATGATGATGAAAAACAAAGAAGAGTTATTTAAAATGACCGATATAGCCGTGCTTATTGTGGTAGCTTTGCTCATTGTGACACTCTCTGTGTATTATGTGGTCTTTACAAGTAGAGGAGAAGAGGAGTGAAGTCCTTTATCCTATGGATTTTTTTTGCAGCCGGTTTGTTGTATGCCACTTCAACTTCAACGAAAATAGCAAATTCAAAAAATGATTTAAGTAAAACAAATGCTGCTAAAAAAGATGCAAGAAGAAAGCTTGAAAAAATAGCAGCAGATATCTTTAAGGCAGAGAAAGATATAGAGTATTTAGAACAGCTATTACAGCAGCTTAATGAGGATAAAGAAAAGACAGAGAAAGAGTATGCGTCTCTTAAAAAAGAGCTTACACAACTAAAAAAAACATTTACAAAGAGCACAGAGGAGATTGAGCAGAAAAAGAGAACTTTTTTGGATTTACTCTCTAAGCAGTTCTCTGTTATTTTTGCTATGCGGCAATTTAAAAATCCCACCAAAGACTCTATTGTCTCGTATGAGGTATACAAAACATACAAAAAACAGAATGCTCAGGAGCTAGAGAGACTTAGAGATGAGATTATGCGCTTGAAAAAAGAGCAAAAAAGCAAAAAACAACAGTATGAAAAAACCAAAGAAGCAATCGATAGAATTGTGCAGAAACGTAAAGAGTATAAAGAGCAAAAAGCACAAAAAGAGGCATTGGTTAAAAAACTCGAAGAAGATGAGGAGAAGTACCAAAATCAACTGCAAGAGTTGGTAGACAAGCAGGCTTCTTTACGTGCTACTTTGGCTAAGCTAAATATATTGCACAAAAAAGAGGTAGAAGAGGCACGTAAAAGAGCAGCAGCAAAAAGAGAGGCTATACGTCTTGAAAAGGAGCGTTTAAGAAAAATACGTCAGGCAAAACGTAGGGCGAAAGAGAAAGCAAGAAAAGCAAAAGCTGCTATCAAACTAGCAAAAACACAAGAGGAGCGGAAAGCTGCGAGAAAAGCTGCAAGAAAAGCAGAAAAAGAGTCAAAAATAATACAGAACAGAGAGTATGAAGTAAGCCAAAAGGTTCGAAAAGTACACTCCTCGTATAAAAAATCAAAAACCTTTGAGTATAAAGGCGGAAAGACAATCTCTCCGCTGCCGGGTGGACGGGTGATTAAGAGGTTTGGAACCTATATGGATCCTATCTACAAGATCAAAATTTTTAATGAATCTATTACACTCAAAGCACCCTCTAGCAATGCAAAAGTACACAATGTGCTCAATGGCAAAGTGGTATTTGCCGGAAAAAGTTCAATGTTGGGGAAAGTGGTTGTTGTGGCACACGGAGGTAAAATGCATACGGTGTATGCAGGACTTTCAAAAATAGCACCGACAATTCACACGGGGGCTATGATTAAGAAAGGCTATGTGATAGGTAAAGTAGTAAGCAAACTTATTTTTCAGGCAACAAAAAACTCAAAACATATCAATCCGCTGAAGCTGATAAAGCTTTAGAGTCTTCTTTAAACACCGCCTAAATCACTTTTAGATATAATCGCAAAACTATAATAGAGGTATATACTGTGATTAAACGTGTTTTGGTGAAATTTTCCGGTGAAGCTTTGGCTGGTGAGGAAGGGTATGGAATCGATACAAAAATTCTCAATTTTATTGCTAGTGAAATTAAAAGTTTGGTTGACTCGGGTACACAGGTAGCAGTGGTGGTTGGCGGTGGAAATATCATACGTGGTGTATCGGCTGCAGCAGATGGGATTATTACCAGAACGGCAGGGGATTATATGGGGATGCTCGCTACGGTGATTAACGGTGTAGCGATACAGGAGGCATTGGAACAGTGTGGTCTTGAAGCGAGACTTCAGTCAGCCATAGATATGCAAGAGATTGGAGAGGCATTTATTGTACGTCGTGCCAGACGGCATTTGGAAAAAGGTCGGGTCGTGGTATTTGCCGGAGGTACAGGAAATCCATACTTTACTACAGATACGGCAGCCACGCTTAGAGCATCGGAAATAAATGCCGAATTATTGATTAAGGCGACCAAAGTAGACGGAGTCTATGATAAAGATCCTCATAAATTTGATGATGCAGTCAAACTTGATACACTAAGTTATGATCAAGCACTTACAGATCAGATTAAGGTAATGGATGATACTTCTATTGCCTTGGCAAAAGAGAATAAACTACCAATTATAGTATGTAATATGTTTGAAAAAGGAAATCTTTTAGCGATTGTACAAGGTGATAGAAACCTTTGTTCTATTGTGAAATAACAAGTGGCAGTGGTTATAGATAGACTACGTTTGTGAGTGAAGTTCCAGATTCAATCAGATTTACGTAGTGTATTGCTTGAATCATAAAAATCGTATTGATAAACAAGAGAAGGAAGTAAGATGAGAACAGAAGAATTGACAGCAAAAGCACTTGAGAGAGTGAACTATGATAAATACCTTCTTGCAAATGCTGTAGGTAAAAGAGCCGAAGCCATTGCAAACGGTGCAAAAATTTTATTGGAGATTGATACATCAGCCATGAAGTATACAGATATTGCACTCCAAGAGATTGCCGAAGGTAAAATTATTGTAAGTCTAGATGAGTAAGTTTTTGTGGATGCTTTTTTAGATAAAGCTAAAAAGATAGATAAGATAGAAGAGGCCAAGAGGCTTCTTTGGGACCATCTGGAGTCCCCTTCGCCTACAACATTAAAAGCGTTAGAGTGCTCTTTGGATGCGCATGAAGGCCAGACACGAAAAAGTGGCGAGCCTTATAGTATTCATCCTATTCTTGTAGCGGTATTAACTGCGCAAATATCCAATGACGAAACAATGGTACAAGCAGCTCTTTTGCATGATGTCGTTGAGGATACGGCATTAAGTATCGAAGAGCTTCAAGAGCACTTTGGCAGTGATGTGGCACATATGGTTGAAGGGTTGACGAAGATTGTTGAAATACGTGATGAGAAGTTGATCCCTTCAAATTCAGACGAGAGACTGATCAATTCGGCTTTGACATTCCGTAAAATGCTTATTGCCTCGATTAAAGATGTGCGAGTTTTGGTGATTAAGCTCTGTGATAGGTTACACAATATGCTTACCTTGGATGCTCTGCCATCTCAAAAGCAAAAACGTATTTCTGAAGAGACTTTGGTAGTATATGCCCCTATAGCCCATCGTTTGGGTATCTCAAAACTCAAAAACCACTTGGAAGATTTGAGTTTTAAGTATATCTATCCCGATGATTATTTCATGATACAAAACTATATGCACTCAAATGCACAAAATTTACACTTTAAACTAAATACTTTTATACAAAAAGTTAAAACCTTCATGCTTCAAAATGGCTTTGATGAAGAGAAGTTTGAAGTTGTGGGCAGAGTAAAACACTACTATTCTATTTATATGAAAATGCATCGAAAGGGTATAGGGATAGAGGAGGTATTGGATTTACTTGCCGTACGTATTATTGTGCAAGAACCCATAGAGTGTTACAAGGTGTTAGGACTGATGCATCTTGAGTTTACACCCCTTGTCTCACGTTTTAAAGACTACATTGCCGTGCCTAAGGAGAATGGATATAAAACAATACATACAACGCTTTTTAGCCAAGAAGGTATTTTAGAAGCACAGATTCGTACCCAAGAGATGCATAGACTTGCCGAATATGGTATTGCAGCACATTGGAAATATAAATACGGAAGTCATAATGTTAGTTTGAATTGGCTTGAGTCGTTACATTATCAAAACGAATCGATTGAAGAGTTTTATGAGCTTGCAAAGTCTGATCTTTTTTCAGAAGATATTACGGTATTTTCTCCAAAGGGCGATTATTATACTTTGCCCAAGGACTCAACTGCACTTGATTTTGCTTATGCTATACACTCTGAAGTAGGTAGCAATGCTGTAGATGCCATGGTGAACAAGCATAATGCCTCCTTGCTTACGATACTTAAAAACGGTGATATTGTCAATATCATTAAAGATGACAAGATACATCTGCACTGCTCTTGGATAGATGCTGTTAAAACATCCAAAGCGAAAGAGGGCATACGCATAGCCTGTAAAATGCGTATTAAAGAGTGTGATATACTCACTGCTTGTAATATATTGGCGACACTTTTTAAACAAGATATACAAACAGTTCAAACACTGGTCTCAAGACTGAATTTGACAGCATCGCTCCATAAACTACCGTCACAGTTAGATTACTTTAAAGAGGTGATGCACCAAATTGCATCCTATATAGGTACAAAAGAGATACGTTTTTGGCAATTGCATAAAAAAGGGTATATTAAACCTAAAGTGAAAGAGATGGAACATTTGATTTTTTTTACAAACAAATCTTTAGACGGTGTAGAATTTGATTACTGCTGTCATCCCAAAGTCGGAGATCAAATTGTTGCATTTTATAAGGACAGTAAGGCTATTATACATCATAAATTATGTAAACATGCCTATAGTAAAATTTTAAGCGGTGAAGCAATGGTCTATGTAGCGTGGAGTACCCCAAAGCTTTTTCGCTATCGATTAATAATAAGTCTTCAAAACAGAAAAGGTATCTTGGCGGATTTGTTAAAAAAGCTTTCTGATATGAATCTTAATATTTTAAGTATAGAGTTGGGTATCAGGAACTCAGAGCAGGCAGAATATTGTCAAATCGAAGCAGAGAGTCAAGAATCAAAAAAACAGGTATTAGCAGATAAAATAAAGCAAAAATTCAAACTCATAGAGATGATCAGTTTAGATGACGCATACAATAAATAACAGAGGAATAAAAGAGTAATGATAAAACAGGCATTAGAAGAGATAGCTAGAGGTACGGCAGAAATCATCGATATGGAGCGAATCAAAAAGCTTGTTACGCAATATTATACCGACGGTACGACATATACCGTTAAAGCAGGCTTTGATCCTACTGCACCCGATTTGCATCTTGGGCATACCGTACTACTTCAGAAACTGGCAACTTTTCAAAAATTTGGAGCACAAGTACAGTTTCTTATCGGTGATTTTACCGCGATGATTGGTGATCCTACAGGTAAAAGTGTCACAAGAAAGGTGCTAAGCAAAGAAGAAATTGTACAAAATATTTCCTCTTATACCAAACAGGCTTTTAAAATCCTTGATGAGTCTAAAACAACCATTGTCTACAATAACGATTGGCTAGAAAAATTAGGAGCAGCCGGAATATTACAGCTTGCATCGAATCTTACCGTAGCACGTATGTTGGAGCGTGACGATTTCTCAAAACGTTATACCTCCAATACGCCTATTGCCGTGAGTGAATTTCTCTATCCTCTGCTTCAAGGATATGATTCGGTGCATCTTAGGTCTGACATTGAGATAGGGGGAACTGATCAAAAGTTTAATTTGCTTATGGGTAGACAGTTGCAAAAGGTTTATGGTATTCATAAACAACAATCTGTCTTGATGATGCCTATTTTGGAAGGAACTGACGGCGTGCAGAAAATGTCTAAATCTCTGGGAAATTATATTGGTGTGACCGAAGCACCTAAAGAGATTTACGGAAAAATACTCTCTATTTCAGATACTCTGATGTGGCGTTATTATGAACTTTTAAGTGATAAGTCATTAGAGGAGACAGTAAAGCTAAAAGGGGATGTGGCATCCGGTACCCTTCATCCAAAAAAAGCTAAAGAAGCGTTGGCTCTTGAGATAACTACAAGGTTTTATAATGAAGAGTTGGCTACACTAGCCAAAGAGGAGTTTGATGCTGTATTTAAAGCAAAAAAATTGCCTACACAGATGGATGAATATGAGATGCCTGAGGGTATCTGGATAGCGCAAGCACTTGTAGATGCCAATTTAGAGCCCTCTACCTCTCAGGCAAGACGGGACATAAGGCAAAATGCTGTCAGTATTGATCAGAAAAAGATAAGTGATGAAAAGCTTAATTTAAGTGCAGGAGAGTATGTTTTACAAGTAGGCAAAAAGAGATTTGCTAAAGTGAAGGTAGGGTCATGAGACTAAAGTCTTTTAAAATTGGAAAATATACGATTAAAAAGCCTATTATCCAAGGGGGTATGGGTGTAGGTATATCATGGGATCAACTGGCCGGGAATGTTTCTAAAGAAGGTGGACTTGGCGTAATTTCTGCTGTGGGAACAGGCGTTTATAAAAACAGAGCTTATGTTGAAAAAACAGTAGGAAAAGAGGAGCGACCGCTAGATGCAATTAATTTTTACTCCTACCCTGCGTTAAAAAAAATATTCGACAATGCTAGAAAGATATGCGCAAATGCACCGCTTGCGGCCAATGTACTCTATGCACAAAGTGAATACAATAGAGTGGTAGAAGATGCCTGTAAGGCCGGAGCAAATATTATTATTACCGGAGCCGGACTACCTCTTACCATGCCCGAGGCTGCAAAGAACTATCCTGATGTGGCGTTAGTACCTATTGTCTCGACGGCCAAGGCACTTCGTATTTTATGCAGACGATGGAAAAAGACGCACAATAGACTTCCCGATGCAGTGATCGTGGAAGGCCCATTGAGCGGCGGACATCAAGGTTTTAAGTATGAAGAGTGCTTTAAGGAGGAAAATCAGCTTGAGAATATTTTAGGTCCGGTGGTCGAGGAGGCAAAAAACTGGGGTACGATGCCCATAATTGCAGCAGGCGGCGTATGGGATCATGATGATATTGTAAAAATGATACAATTAGGTGCCTCGGGAGTACAGATGGGTACACGTTTTATAGGTACGGTGGAGTGTGATGCCTCACAGGTAATGAAAGATATTATTATTAATGCGGGTGAAGATGATATTAAGCTCTTTAAATCACCGGTAGGATATCCGGCGCGCGGTGTTAAAACGCAACTTCATAAAGATATTGAAAAAGGTACGGCTCCAAAGGTTGCCTGTATCTCAAACTGTGTTGCCCCCTGTAACCGTGGTGAAGAGGCAAAAATAGTTGGCTATTGTATTGCAGATAGGCTTTCTGATGCCTATGACGGTCTTGCCAAGACGGGACTCTTTTTCACCGGTGCAAACGGTTATCGTTTAAAAGAGATAATTACAGTCAAAGAACTTATGCACAAATTAATGCATGGAGAAGAGAATTAATTTGAAATTAAGTAGATTTGTTTTGCTTTTATTGTGTAGTTCTGCATTCCTTTTTGCCTCTATCAATAGATTAGAAAAAGTGGATATCTTTAAAGGTGAATTGCGTTTGCATTTTGCTCAAGAGTGTGACAAAAAGAAGATACATAAGTTTACATTGAAAAACCCATATAGAGTGGTTTTTGATTTTAAGGATATGAAACTTTCTCATTCCCGTATGGCAAAGCATCTTGACGGCTTTGTACGTATTGCCCAGTTTAAGCCTACAACCGTTCGTATAGTGATTGAGCATAACAAGCCATATCCTTGCATGGCATATCAACCTTTTTTTTCAAAAAACTATTATCATATACCTCTTCCTAAACATAGCAGTAATACGCTGCCTGCAGAGAGATTCAAAACTCCCAAGCCTCATAGGCAAAGAGAGATCTCTTCTGTGAAGAAAAAAAATAAAATAGAGATAAAGAGCATGCCTGTAGTCTCTAACACCAGAAAAGATGAACTTATCGTAATAGATGCGGGACATGGCGGACACGACAGTGGAGCTTTAGGCGGAGGGAAAAGAGAAAAAGATGTGGTACTCCAAATTGCAAAAAGGGTTGAGAGACAGCTAAAGAAAAAAGGGCATCCCGTCTATATGACACGTACAAAAGATCGCTTTTTGACATTGGGGCAGCGTACAAGGATTGCAGATAAAAAAGGTGCAGTGGTTTTTGTTTCGATTCATGCAAACTCGGTTATTAAGGCAAAAGCAAATAAAATACATGGTATTGAGACATTTTTCCTGCAAAATACAAAAGATGAAAAATCTCAGCGTATTGCAGCGAGAGAGAACAAAGCCGTACTCAAAGGTACCAATAAATTAAGCCGGAATGTGATTGTGGATTCTGTACTTTCAGGACCAAAAATTGTACAGTCAAACAAATTGGCAATCGATGTACACAAGAGTGTAATGGCACACCTTAGAAGCAAGTTTATTGGTGTAAGAGACGGCGGTGTACGACATGCACCGTTTTGGGTACTAGTAGGTGCGAGCAGACCCTCTATACTTATAGAGGTGGGCTATATCTCTCATCCTAAAGAGCGAGAGAGATTATGTAATCCTATCTATCAGGAACTCTTAGCAAAAGGTATTGCAGAGGGGATTGATAACTATTTGGATAATAGAAAAAAAGAGATAGATCTTTAATAAGGGTATAAAATGATAAAATGGCTAATTGCTCTTTATGCACTATTTTTCTTGACCGGATGTTTTGAGCCGAGCATAGAGAGAACAGGGAGTTTGATAGTTATCGATGCAGGACATGGCGGACATGATGGCGGGGCAAGTGCAGAGGGAAAACTGGAGAAAACATTGGTACTTCAAGTTAGCAAAAAGCTCTATGAGAAGTTTAAAGATAAAGGCTTTAATGTACATTTAACCAGAGATAACGATACATTTTTAACCTTGGCGCAACGTACAAAAGTAGCAGACAAAAAAGATGCTATTGTTTTTATATCTATTCATGCTAACGCCATAGCCGATAAGAGACGTTTTTCGCAAGTTGAGGGCATTGAGACCTATTTTTTGCAAAAAACGAGAGATGCAAAATCACAGCGCATAGCAGCACGTGAAAATGCTTCTGTGCTAAAAGGTACGGATAGGCTAAGTAAAAACGTGATCATTGATTCGGTACTCAATGGTCCTAAAATTATAGAGTCAAACAAACTGGCAATCGATGTGCAAAAAAGTATTATGAGAAATATTAAATCTCATTATATAGACACAAAAGACGGTGGTGTTAGACCGGCACCGTTTTATGTACTTGTAGGTGCAAGCAGACCTTCTATATTGGTCGAAGTTGGGTATATCACCAATCCTAAAGAGAGAGAGCGTCTCTTCACTTCGGATTATCAGGAACGTTTAGCGGAAGGTATTGTTGAGGGTACGATAAAATATATCGATAATAGAAAAAAAGAGTTTGGTTTTTAATCTCTCAAAAATCACTGGAGAAAAATCCAGTTTGATCTATTTTTTATAATTTTTAATCGCTTTTTCCAAGATTTGCGTGGCAGCTTTTTTATCTTTAAAACCTGCGACTTTCACCCATTTGTTAGGTTCTAGCATTTTATAGGTCTCAAAGAAATTTTTGATACGGTTGAGCGTATGCTCCGGTACATCGCCTAAATCTTCTATTTTGGCATATGTAGGGTCTATCTTCACGGTAGGTACGGCAATGAGCTTTTCATCTCCACCTGATTCATCTTCTGTCATAAGGACTCCAACGAGTCTACATGTGATAAAGGATCCTGCTTGAAGCGGATAATCGCAAAGTACAAGAATATCTGCCGGATCACCGTCGTCTGAGAGTGTATTGGGAACAAAACCGTAATTGGCAGGATAGTGCATAGAAGAGTAGAGTACTCTATCTACCTCAATTGTACCTGAGTCTTTATCTATCTCATATTTTATCATTGAATGTAATGGTACTTCGATAATTGCTTTGACTGCGTCAGGGTTTTCACCATGTCCGATTTTAGTAATATCCATATGCTTCTCCGTTGGGTTAATTATGGTTTAAATAGTAACATAAAATGAATAAATAGTATATCAGAGTTATCTTCAAATTACAGGAGGTTTCCTTGGAATATATCTTTTTATCAGAAGGATTTAACACTTTGAAGATAGGGCAGAATCAACACAACAATCTCCTTTAGGATCATCCGGGTATGATAGCATGTTTCTTAAGCCAAAGATAATACCGTGCAACTATAAAAAAACCTATACCCAAAGAGAAGGTGATTATGTCAAGTTTCAGTTCCCATTTGCTTGCATAGCCTATAAAAAGTGCAGTGGCCACGTTGGAGAGCATAAAAATCATATCATTATAAGAGACAACTCTTCCCATAAATTGGTTTTGTGTCTCTTCTTGTATAAGTAGATAGGTGTATGACCAGAGCGTGGTAATAAAAAATCCTGTTACAAAAAGTCCTATCAGGGCAAGGTAAAAATTGTATTCCAGTATAGACCAGAGTATAATCGCCAAACCTTGTAATATGAAAAAATAGTGTAGATTATCTTTGGAGATAATACGGCTTATGAAAAAAGGCCCTAGCATCAGTCCCAATGCCCTGGTGGCATTCATCCAGCCTATGGCAAGCGGTACTGCTATAACTTCTTTATATTTAAAGTCTGCAAGCAGGGTAATAAGTGTATCAAAAGAGGTTAAACCTATACTTGCATGAAGCAAGATAAGATGGAGTATTTTTCTATGTGAGGCGATGTAAGAAAAACCTGATTTTATCATCTCAAAATTTGACTCTGTTTGGATAGTTTTTTGAATACTAAGGTGTAAGTCTTTGAGTAAAAGAAGTGCAATACTATAGAGTATTGCATCTATCATAAAAGCAGCATCAAATCCTACATAGTAGGTCACTATACCGCCTGCTGCCATGCCCAGTGCATAGCAGAGTGACCAGATAACAGAGTGTATTTCATTCGTGTTTTTAAGCATCTCTCCTGAGACAAGTTTAGGAAAAAGTGCTATTTCGGCAGAGAAGAGTATAGAGGCAGCAGCCGAACGAATAAAGATGAATATCATGAGAATCCATACATATTCTAATCTGTTAATAAAGATAAAACCAATAGTCATAGCGATCTCAGTTACCATGAGTATAAAGACAAGTCTTTTAAATGCTATGCGGTCAATTATAAGTCCGATAAAAGGTGCAAGCACGACTGCCGGAAGCATGGCCATTGCAGCAGTAAGAGAAATAGTCGTTTCATCTGCACCAAGGGAAACCAACATAGAAAAGAGTGCCACTTGAGAAAACCACGTTCCGAAGTAGGAGAGAAACTGTATGAATGAAAGCCGTCTAATAACAGGGTGTTTAAGCGTCTCTAGATAGGTCACGGTTTAGGCTTCATCTTGGGATGTATAGAAAATATTATTTCTTTCAAGCAGTGTGATATATTTGTCAAATGCCTCTTGCGTTAAGGCTTTATCCTCAGAGGCTATAGAGAGGCTTACTCTCCATCCATCGCTATAGCGTTTGGGCAAGGAAGAGCACTCTACCTCTTTAGGCATTTGTTCCATAACCTCTATTAATAGATTTTCTTTGCAATGTGCGGTAAGTGTAAGTCGATAGATCTCTTTTTTTTCAGGAATGAGTGTTTCAAGTATCTTTTCTACCATAGGATGGCTCATTTCAGGAAAGCCCGGCATAAAGAAGTAGCGTCCGTCTAGGTTAAATGCAGGCATATTATTAACAGGGTTTTCTATGAGATCGGCTCTCTTTGGAAGCTCTGCCATCTTGATAGGATGAAGGTAAGCATTTTCTCCTAATCTCCTTTCTATAATTTTTTTAGCTTCTTTATGTGTATAAAGTTTGCCGTCACGTAGAGCAAGAGCAGCACAAAGCCGTGTATGATCATCGGGTGTAGAGCCTATGCCGCCAAAGCTAAAGAGTATAGCCTTGGGTTGAGAGGCTATAAAGCGGATAGTCTGCACGATGAGTTCAGGATCATCCTCTATGATGAATGAAGCTGTAAGCTTGTATCCTTTGTCTAAAAGGGCTTTTGTGACGAAGTCAAAGTGTGCATCCCCGCGGCGACGGTTTAGGATTTCTGTGCCTATGATGAGGGTGTAGAAGTTTATAGTATTGTTCATGATCGTATTATACCTCTATAGATTTTGATTGAGTTAAATTATTTATGATAATTATGATAGAATAAAATCATAATGTTATTTGATACTCTAAAGAGAGTGTCTATTTCAATGACAAGCTATAGATATGACCATAGGAAATTTATGAATATAAATGTCATGCAAACCCTTTTTGCTCTTGTTGTTTTGATATTGACGTCCTGTAAGGAGGCAAATACCTATAGCGTTGATATCGATCAAGATATCACCGCGCCTATCATTCAGATTAAAGGATTAAATCCTGCAAGAGTATTACAGCATACTATTTATCGTGATGCATGAGCAGTAGCGACAGATAATAGGGATACAGAGCTTGAAGTCAGTACCAAAACTGAGCTAAATACTTCTATACCGGATAAGTATCGTATCTACTATAGTGCACGGGATAAAGCAGGAAACTATACTATAGTCTATAGGGATGTGCTTGTGATTGAGGATGAGGAGATTACGCATAACGGATCTGTCTATGGTATGGTTGTCTCACCATATACAGGCAGAATATGGCTTGATAGAAATTTAGGTGCTATGCGGGTCTGTAGAAGTTTTGATGATGTTTTATGTTATGGAGACTACTATCAATGGGGCAGAAATTATGATGGTCATCAAAGAAAAGAGAGCTTAACAACAAGAACACAAGCCGGTGATATCAATCATGCAGGTTCAAGTTTTATTATAGGGCATGCCGATTGGGAATCTTCTGATCCTTCAGGAGATAAAAGAAGTAGTAACTGGGCTAAAACCGATGGTACTTCTATCTGCCCTTTGGGATTTAGGGTTCCAACACTAGAAGAGTTTAAGGCAGAACTATATAATGAAAAAACCTTAAAGATAAAAAACAGAGAAGATGCATTTAGAAGTTTTCTTGCCCTGCCTTCTGCCGGCTTGCGTGTGGGTAGTGGCGGTAATATGCGACATGTTGGCGTGACTGGATATATGCGTACATTATCTTCCGGAAGCCTATTTGTATCAAGTTTTCTCTTTGGAGAAACCGAGGTAGAAGCTAGCAAGGATTCGAATAATCTTCGTGCTGTAGCATTGTCGGTACGTTGTATTAAACCATAAGTGGATATCGCATCAGAGAAGACACGCTACTCTTCTATATAATTTTTAAGTTTTCTACCCACTTTAGGGTGCTTGAGTTTTTTAATCGCAGAAGACTCTATTTGTCTTACTCTCTCACGAGTCACATTGAGCTCTTTACCAATCTCCTCAAGTGTTCTATCGCTTTCATCTTCCAAAAGTCCAAAACGCATGCGAATAACCGCTTTTTCTCTTTCGTTGAGTTGATCCAAGACCTCATCTATCTGGTTGTTAAGGTCATCTTTAAGAACCACGTCCGTTGGACTGAGTGTGGTTTTATCTTCGATAAAATCACCAAATCTTCCATCATCCTCATCGCCTACTGGTGTTTCAAGCGATACCGGCTCTTTAGTAATTTTAATCACGTTTTTGACTTTGTCTACCGAGAGGCCGACTTCTTTGGAAATGGTCTCTAAATCAGGATCTTTTCCCTCCTCTTGCAGATGTTTTCGGATAATTTTATTGATGCGGTTGATAGTCTCTATCATATGGATAGGAATACGAATAGTTCTTGCCTGATCTGCTATGGCACGGCTGATAGCTTGGCGTATCCACCAAGTGGCATAAGTAGAAAATTTATACCCCTTTTCATACTCGAATTTATCTACGGCTTTCATTAAGCCGATATTTCCCTCTTGTATAAGATCAAGAAAAGGAAGTCCGCGATTGGTATAGCGTTTTGCAATGCTTACAACCAGTCTGAGATTGGATTTTGCCATACGTGTTTTGGCAGCTTCTGATTTAGCTTTTCCATGGCGAATTTGACCTAGAATTGCTTGTAGTTTTTCTTCGCTTAAATCAAACCCGCCTTTAGAGGCCTCTTTGGTCTCAAAAAGTTTTTTTATCTCTACATAGGTACTTACCATAGTAGTCTCTGGTACTGCTGCGATGATATCGTCTTTATCCATATTGATAATATTATCGAGAATTTTTTGATGGTTCTTTTTGAGTGTGTCGTTAAAAAGAGGCAACTTATATTCAAGACGCTTTAGCTCTTTTTCGAAGCTATCGTCAGAGGTAAGAGCCGTCTCCATTGCTTTAACAAGCTCATTAATAAGTTTAGAGGTGGGTCCTAGATTGAGCAGGGCTTTTTTAAGCAACTCTTTTTTAAAAGCCACTTTAAGACGTTCATGTAAAACAGAAACAGGGTTTTTCTCTTTTTCTAAAATGTTATTCAAATCTTCCCGTGCTTTCATCCACTCTTTTTTAGCCTTTTCAAGGCTCTTAAAGCTCTCTACAACCTGTTTGACTCGTTTGTCGTCTTTTGGGCTTTTGGTAGTTTCACTCTCTTCCGAGCTCTCTTCAGTCGTATCATCTGATGTTATTTTTTCATCTTCAAAACTTTTAAAAAGCTCTTTGACACGTCTTTCTCTATTAAGGAGAGGCTCTTTATAGTTAAGAATATATCCTATAAGATAAGGTACTGAACAGATAGCGTCAATGATAATATCTTCTCCCTCTTCAATTGTCTGGGAGAGTTCAATCTCCTCCTCTTTGGTAAGAAGCGGGATTTTCCCCATTTCACGAAGGTACATACGAACAGGAGAATCAGAGCGACTCCACTCAAGGAGTTCCTTCTCTTTATAGAGTTCAAACTGATCTTCACTGTTTGCATGTAACTTCTTTCTGGCATCTGCCAAGCGTTTCTTCTCTTTATCTGTTAGATACTGTGCGTAATCTGATGCCGAAATGATTTTTGTTTTGGTCTCTTCTGCTAACGTATGGATTTTTTTTGCTTGTGCAGATGTAGGTTGTTTAGTGAACTCTTTTGCAATATTCTCTAGCGTGACGATATTATTTTTTTTCTTAGATTTAAATAACGCTTCTACATTTTTCATGCTCTCATTTGTTGCCATATAAATCCTTGAAAAGTGAGGGCAGATACCTCAGATTATTTAAGGTGGATTATAGCGAAATTCTATTATAAAAAAGTATGTTGTTTGATATCTTTTAAATATTTGGCTATAATCCGCGTACAATTTCATAGGATATGACTTTAAAATAAAGAAGGAAAAACATTTGCAGGGAAAAGTTTGGAAATTTGGTGACAATATTGATACGGATCTTATTATCGCAGCAAGGTACTTGAATACTTCTGACGCTTCTGAACTGGCAAAACATGTCATGGAGGATGAAGATCCCGAGTTTGTGAATAAGATGCAAGCTGGTGATATTATCGTTGCAGGTGAAAATTTTGGATGCGGATCGAGTAGGGAACATGCCCCTATTGCACTCAGACAAGCCGGTATTTCAGCAATTATAGCACCTTCGTTTGCAAGAATTTTTTATAGAAATGCATTTAATATGGGCTTGCCTATTTTTGAGCTTCCCGGAGCATCCGAGATAGCAGAGGGTGATACCGTAAGAGTCGATATGGCAGCCGGAGAGATTATTAACGTTTCTCAGGCAAAAACCTATAAGTTTACGCCTATTCCGGAGTTTATGCAGGAGTTGGTAGATGCAGGCGGATTAATAGCGTATGCAAAAAAAGAGATGGCACAAAAAGGGAAAATAGGTCTATGAAAAATTATAGAATAGGTATCATCAAAGGTGATGGCATTGGTCCTGAAATCATCGATGAGGCGATGAAGGTTTTAGATGCAGTTTGTATCAATGAGGGAATAAATCTCAAATATGAAGAGATGTTGTTAGGAGGTGCCGCGATAGATGAGACGGGGGTGCCTCTGCCGGAAGAGACCATACAGGGTGTCAAAAAGTGCGATGCAGTTCTTTTTGGAGCAATAGGTGGACCAAAATGGGATAAACTTGAGAGAGATCTAAGACCGGAGAGGGGATTGCTCCGTTTACGTAAAGAGATGGGTACTTTTGCTAATTTGCGTCCTGCAATCGTCTATGACGAATTGCTCAATGCATCCAGTCTCAAATCTGAAGTGGTTGAAGGTGTGGATATAATGGTTGTGCGTGAGTTAACCGGCGGTATCTATTTTGGAGAGCCACGCGAATATGATAGTGCTAGATCATAT
>Ga0256839_1002465_pt1 | contig 20506 bp, 15 predicted proteins | sample 354166metaG_FD_185968 | JGI IMG/M metagenome (GOLD analysis project Ga0256839, IMG submission 185968) | Hydrothermal vent microbial communities from Mid Atlantic Ridge, Atlantic Ocean - 354-166 | ecosystem: Environmental > Aquatic > Marine > Hydrothermal vents | place: Atlantic Ocean: Mid... | reverse complement strand
TGATGAGGCGTAATCCAGTTCAGGGCAATTTGCGGCATGCTGTCGCCGCGTGACTTGATGGTGTCGTTAATAGTACGGGTGGAAATTGGCGGCTTATAAACGCACAAGGTTTCCCCGAAATCGTTCATCCATTCATGGTCAATATAAAATTGCTGACGGCCCGTAAGCGTTCGCCACGGGATAAGCTCATGCACATTGGTATAGCCCGCATTATAGCTGACATGCTCGTCCTCAAGTCCTGACCATGTAGGGGAGGAAATGATTTTACGCGGCTGTGCTTGCACATCGCGAAAGCGGATTTTCTCGTCCTGTTTTGGCCGTGCCAAATGGGTATGCTCGCGGCCTGTAAATTCGCCGAGCGCCGCCCAAGCTTTTACGGCCACTTGGCCATTGGTTTCGGGCGCAAGGCTGAGGATAACTTCGCAGGCATCAATGGCGCTCTGGATTTTTGGCTGACCCTTAGAGATACCTTCTTCGCGCACAACTTTGTTCAGGCCGCGCAGAAGATCTATTTCGTCTCCGGTTTTCCAGCCAATACCCTTGCCGCCATTGCCCAGTTTTTCGAGCAAAGGCCCAACAGAGGTGAACATTTTATACAAGTTCGGATAATCGCGAGTGACCTCGACAAGTCCCGGCATGGATTTACCCGGCTCAGGCTTGCATTCGCCTTTTTTCCAATCTTTCACACCCATTGCTTGTCCAAGTTCATTGGGCGTATCGTGCATGATGGGGACGCTGACAAGGTCGCTTTCTACACCCAAATGACCACCGCAAATTTCGGAGAATTTTTTGGTAATGCCGCGAAAAATTGCCCAATCGGATTTGCTTTCCCACGCAGGGTCAACGGCTTTTGAGAGCGGATGAATAAAGGGGTGCATATCCGATGTATTGAGGTCGTTTTTCTCGTACCAAGTCGCTGTCGGCAGAACGATGTCGGAGTAAACCGCCGTGGTTGACATACGGAAATCCAAGGTGACCACGAGGTCTAATTTCCCCTCGGGTGCCTCGTCATGCCATTTAACCTCGGTTGGTTTGCTCTCGCCTGCTTCGGCTATATCTGGGCTCATCAACGAATTAGATGCGCCGAGCAGGTGCTTAAGCATGTATTCATGGCCCTTGCCAGATGAACCAAGAATATTCGAGCGCCAGACAAATAGATTGCGCGGGAAATTGTTTTCGTGGTCCGGATCCTCACATGAAAACTCAAGGTCGCCAGAGACAAGCCTGTCTACAACATATTGTTTGATGTCGGCTTTGCCAGCTTTGGCTTTGAAGCTTAGCGGGTTTTCTTTGAACTGCGGCGAAGACGGAAGCCAGCCCATACGCTCGGAGCGGATATTGCAATCTATCAAGGAATAATCATCCCATTTTCCTTTGTCGGCCAGTGGCGAGAGGATTTCGTCAACGGAAAGTTTTTCGTAACGCCATTGGTCTGAATGGGCATAAAAGAACGATGTTGAGTTCATTTGGCGTGGTGGACGCACCCAGTCGGTTGCGAACGCCAAGGGTATCCAGCCAGTTTGCGGGCGCAGTTTTTCCTGCCCCACATAATGCGCCCAGCCACCACCGGACTTACCGATACAGCCGCACATGATAAGTAGGTTGATAATGCCTCGATATATCATATCCATATGATACCAGTGATTGATACCTGCGCCTAAAATCACCATAGAACGGCCACGGGTTTTATCGGCATTTTCGGCAAATTCGCGGGCGACTTGAATAACTTTCTTGCGGTCGACCCCAGTAATGGCTTCTTGCCACGCTGGTGTGTAGGGCACATTATCGTCGTAAGATGCGGCTACATTGTCGCCACCGAGGCCACGGTCGATGGCGTAATTGCCTGCGGTTAAATCATAAACAGTGGCCACATAAGCGGTTTTTTTGCCCTTCAATGTGACCTTGCGGACGGGCACTTTGCGGATTTGAATGTCCGCATGATCCGTATGGCTGAACAGCTTTTGATCATGAGGTTGATTGCCGAAATACGGGAAACCTACGTCAATGGCTTCATCGCGTTCATCAATGCAGCTAAGTTGCGCCCAGATGTCTTTGCCAGTCGCGCGGTCTTTGGCTTCAAGGTTCCACTTGCCTTTATTGCCCCAGCGAGAGCCAACTGTGCCGTTAGGAGAAACAACAGATTTGGATTGTTCATCGTAAACAACCGGGCACCATTCTGGGTTATCGCTAGCTTTGATTTTTAAATTTCCCGTAAAATCAGAAGCACGCAATGTGCGTCCAGGTTTGTAGTACCCGTCTTTTTCTTCCATCATGACCAGCATAGGCATATCGGAATAAGTGCGGATATAATCTTCGAAATATTCAGATTTCTTGCCGAGGTGGAACTCTTTGAACACTACATGACCCATAGCCATACCCATAGCCGCATCCGTGCCTTGGCGCGGGTTGAGCCAAATGTCAGTGAGTTTGGCGACCTCGGAATAATCCGGTGTAACCGCGACTGTTTTTGTGCCTTTATAGCGCGTTTCGGTAAAGAAATGCGCATCGGGTGTACGGGTTTGCGGCACGTTTGAACCCCAGGCTATGATATAACTTGAGTTAAACCAGTCCGCGCTTTCGGGTACGTCCGTTTGCTCGCCCCAAACCTGAGGAGAGGAGGGCGGTAAATCACAATACCAGTCATAGAATGACAAGCAGGTTCCACCCATGAGGGATAGATAACGTGAGCCAGCCGCATAGGACACCATAGACATGGCCGGGATAGGCGAGAAACCAACAACCCGGTCAGGGCCGTAAGTTTTGGTCGTATAAATATTGGCGGCAGCAATAATTTCGTTCATCTCGTCCCATTCGCCGCGTACAAAACCACCAAGGCCGCGCATTTTTTTGTAATTATTGGTGACAATAGGATCATCCATCATACTCGCCCACGCATCAACAGGATCGGTGTGTAAGGCTTTGGCGTCGCGGTAAGCTTTGAGCAAGCGTGAGCGCACCAGCGGGAATTTCAGGCGGGCGGCAGAATACAGATACCATGAATAACTTGCGCCGCGTGAACAGCCGCGCGGTTCGTGGTTGGGCATGTCTACCCGGGTGCGCGGGTAGTCTGTCTGTTGGGTTTCCCAAGTTACCAGCCCGTTTTTAACATAGATTTTCCAAGAACAGGAACCAGTACAATTGACGCCGTGGGTTGAGCGCACGATTTTGTCATGAGCCCAGCGACCCCGGTAACCACGCTCCCACCCCCGATGCTCCTTAGTCGTGATACCGTGACCATCCGCGAACTTGCCGTCGATTTTGGAAAAATATGTTAGTCTGTCGATAAAATGACCCATCTTGGTCTCCTAATAAATGTGTCTTTAATTGTAATAACGCACCCACCCTGCCGTAAGCGGGATGGGCGATATATTGCGGTTATGGGTTTTTCACATAGGCGTTTGGTCGCAAATAGAACCACCAGTTAATGATGATGCACAACACATAGAATGCGGCAAACCCATAGAGCGCGTATTCTGGTGTTGTGGCTTTGATCTGCTCGCCAAACACTTTGGGAATGATGAACGCCCCATAAGCCGCAATTGCCGCTGTCCAGCCCAGCACCGGCCCGGCTTGCTCTTTGTCAAACACCACGGCGATGGTTTTAAAGGTTGAGCCATTACCTATGCCGGTGGCGGCAAACAGGATGAGGAACAAAATTAAGAACGGTACAAAATAGTCCTGGGGCGTTGCAGAGACATAGGCCTGTTTCATGAAATAGGCTACGCCAAGCGCAGAGGCGACCATGATAAAAGATATGATTTGGGTCACTTTGGCACCGCCAATTTTATCGGAAATCATGCCGCCGAGAGGTCGGATAAGCGCTCCGATGAACGGCCCTGTCCAAGCAAACATCAAAGCCGACGGCCCATCTGGATTTGGGGTTCCGTGGGTCATAATACCGTCAACCATAATATGCTGGAAGCCGAATATGACCTTGATAGCCAGACCAAATGCCACCGCGTAGCCAATGAAAGATCCAAAGGTCATGGTGTAGATAATCGTCATGGCCCATGTATGTTTGTTATTGAAAATCTGATATTGGTGTTTGAGGCTTTGCCCGATGGCTCCGGGGATCATCCGTAAGGCAAAAACCGTCAACACAACAACAATTGGCAACACAATCCATTTGGACAACATCATGCCAGAGCCTCCGACATCCGCCGGAAGCATCAACCACAAACCAAATGTTGCGGTGACAAAGCCGATAAATAACATACCCAGAATTTTGGCAAAAGCTCCCATGGGTCCTTTGATGTTCGGGGACACATGTTCGGCTTTGATATTGTTCATGCCGATCCAAGCCGCTATCACGATTGGTATTAAAATGGCCGCCCAAATAAACCCGGCATTGTGCAAGAAAGTTTCTGTGCCTGCTGGAATTTTACCGATCAAGGTACCCGATGTAGCTTTGAGCGTCATAGATGTGCCTCCAAACATACCAACAGTCATTACAAGCGGAATAACAATTTGCATTGTGGTCACACCAAAATTACCAAGACCAGCATTCATACCCAGAGAATATCCTTGAACTTTTTTGGGAAAGAAAAAGGAAATGTTGGACATAGATGCTGAGAAATTACCGCCGCCAATACCAGACAAAAGCGCCATGAGTTGGAACTTCCAGAGCGGCGTATCAGGGTTTTGCAATAAAAAACCTGTACCAAGTGCCGGTATCAATAATAAAGCCGTGGTCAGAAAAATGGTGTTTCGCCCCCCTGCAAGGCGAATGAAAAATGTCGACGGAATACGCAAGGTCGCGCCCGTAAGGCCAGCAATCGCGGCCAGAGTAAACAATTGCGATTTCTCAAACGGATAGCCCAGATTGATCATCTGTACCGTAATAATACCCCAGTATAACCAAACTGCGAAACCGCAGAGCAGTGCTGGGATTGAAATCCACAAATTTCGGTTGGCTATTTTCTTACCTTCCGCGTTCCATTGAACCTCGTTTTCCGGATCCCACTCGTATAAATCTTTTGCCATTTCCAGCTCTCCCTTTTCAAAATGATAGGCGTATGCTTTGACCTAATTAGCCGTCACCTTTATGCCTGCTCTTGAAGAAGGCGTGTTTGACCTATGTCAAAACTCTGTATTTTATCTGGATGTTTTTGGACAAACAACGGGGTGCCCCGCTAGCTAGCTCTAGTTTCTGAATGCGGCACTTTGGCGCATTGTTATTTACCACCTGCTATGTTCAGGAAAATGTGAATATTACTATTAGGAAAATGGAGCCACAATCATCATGAAAATGCTTAGAACTATCATAAAGTACGGCGTTACGCCTGTGTTTTTTATCCTTGCCTATATTAACTTCATGGCAGAACGAAATGGCGGTGGCCATGCTATGCACAGTGATATGGGGCATATTATGGAAATGTCTACCGCTCAACCAAGTCTACTAACCAGTATGTGGCTAATGTATTTGCTCATGGGGTTTGCACATATATTACCTTATATCTCTAAAAAGACAGAAGATACACATTAGCAATTCTCTCTACACTTTCCTGCTCAGCCATTGAAAATGCGAAGCGTTATCTTGGCAAATAATGGCATGAGCAGAAATTAGGATGAAAAAGCAGCTGCCTAACCTGGGAGGGACATTAGTCGTTTTTCAATTTCAAATTTGTCATATCAACTCCCAGTGCTTCGAGGCGTTTATAGGCATATGCCTTGCGACTGCCGAATATTTTAACATCGTCTATTTCTTCATCGCTCATACCCAAAACCTCAAGATGTTTACGGGCTGCCTCTTTTCTGTGCTGGGTATAGCCTTTGTCAAAGCGTTGTTCGGCTTCAATCTCGTCTTGTTTAGTGAAGCGAATGAGCAGAGCCGAGAAAGAAGCGATGGTGACAAAAACACCCAAAATGAGATAGGCAGTATCCCAACTTATATTACCTTTGAACAAAAAACCGAATGTCACCGCGCCGACATTGCCGCCGGCGCCAACGACGCCTGCGACCGCGCCTAAAGATTTTTTGGAAATAAACGGGACAACTGAGAATGTGGCACCTTCTGACATTTGCACGAATAATGAAAACAGCAATAAAGTTGGAATAGCGAGGAACAACACATTCATTTGTGAGAACAACATCAAGGCCAGGCCTTCGATGAACAAGACGATAAATAGCCATGTAGCGCGGCCTTTAAGACCCCAGAGCGAGGCGCAGTTGTCACCGAAAATGCCGCCTAGAGTCCGAGCAAACAAATTCATCAAACCAAAGCTTGCCGCCACCAAACCTGCCGTTACCAAGCTAAGGCCAAAATAATCGAACATATACATCGCCAGCGTGCCCAAAATAGTTAGCTCGATACCAAAACATGCCGCATATATAAAGAACAGCAACCACACTCGGTAATCTTTGAGCGCATCGGCAAAATTCCCTTTGGCTTGACCAGCGGGCGGTAATTTTCCTTGGGCGCGTAATTCCTTGTAACTGCCCTCTGGTGTGTCTTGCGTGAAGAAATAATACACAAAGCCCATGACGAAAATCGCCAGGCCAGCCACAACCATAGAGGCGCGCCAACCAAAGGCTTCATTGACACCAAAGCCGACCACAAAAACCGAGAAAATCATAGGCATGATAAATTGTGTGACACCACCGCCCAGATTGCCCCAGCCCGCACTGGTTGCCTGGGCTTGGCCGACTACATTTGGTGCGAACATATTGATTGTATGATATTGGGTAATAACAAAGGAAGCGCCGATGACGCCAATCAATATTCTAAAGATTAAAAATGTGGTAAAATCGTGGGCGAGGCCAATGCCCATAACCGGGAAAGCTGCGAAAATTAGCAACCAAGTATAGGTTAATCTCGGCCCGAAGCGGTCACAAAAATAGCCAATCAATACCCGAGCAAAAACCGTTGCGGATACCGCGCCAATAATTGTCCAACCGATTTGATCTTTAGTCAGGCTAAGTTCTTCACGTACAACCACCATCAAAGGTGCGATACCGAACCAAGCAAAGAAACACAAAAAGAACGTAAACCAAGTGACATGAAATGTCCTGATTTGGACTTTGTCTACCCGTAAAAAATCGCCCCAAAGTCTCGTGGCTTTGTTTTGTAATTCCATGTCAACCCTCCAGATAATGCAGACTCCCAACGAGCCACATGCTTTATGTCAAAGTTTACCACGAACAAGTTTGACCTAGGTCAAATTGTCTCTATTAATTGTCGGGTGTGGCTAATTGTAACAAGAGACGATATACGCCTATGATGAAATTTGACATTGAACACGCTGCGCTCACGCCCCCGCTTTTAAACACGCTAGGTGCGCTGACCCATGAATTACAGATAGAGCGTGGTTACACCGCTTTGGTCGTTGATAGCGCTGGGGAAATTTTTAGTGATGAATTGCGCGCTCATTATCTTGTGACCGATCAAACACTCAATACGCTCGATGCCTTGATTGACAATATTGTAAACAAGCAAAGCAAAGCATGGGCGAAAAAACTGGACGCGGTAAGGGAAAGCAAAGCACAACTTTTAAAGCACCGCAAAAATGTGCAAAACGGTAACATAGAATTTGCTGCCGCTATCAATACTTATACCTACAAATTTATCTACCCGGTTATTGACCTCAATATTGAAATTGCTCTGAATACCGAGAATGTAAATCCGCTTAAGGTCAGTGCTTATTCCAATTTTTTGCAATGGAAAGAACGGATTGGCCGCGAACGGGCTTGGGGCGCACACGGATTTTGCTCAAAGGTATTCAAGAACCGAGAGTTTACTGAAAGAATGCTCACACTTATCGAAGAGCAATCTGCCTATAGGCGAGCTTTCATGTCCCTGGCCACAAAACGCCAGCAGCACGAGGTAGAGGAAAGCTTGGGCGGTTATGTCATGGAGCTTTTGGATACTATTCACGCCCAGCTTGGCGACCAAGAGCGTGCGCAGGAGCTTGAGGCGCTTTCGCCCGTCACATGGTTTGAACTACTCACGGGGAAAATAGACCGGATGCGCCGCGCTGAAACGGGGCTTGTTAAAAGCCTTGACCCACAAAATGTGTTGGCAACAACCACGAACGACACGGCTCAAGTCCCGCAACAACTTGAACGGCACATGCCGATTATTCAGATGCTGCCAGTGTTTTCCAAAATGGGCGAGAAAGAGCTGGGCGAACTCTTGCGCCATGCTGATATTCGTAGCTATGAAAAAGGCAAATTGCTATTCATGCAAGGCGAGACTCTGTCCCGGTATTACCTGATATTGGAAGGGTGGGTAAAGCTGTATAAGAGTACCGATGCGGGCGATGAAGCGGTCTTGCAAATGCTCTCGGCAGGGGATTCACTTATGGACGCCGCTGTCTTTTTAAATATTCCCTCACTAGTGGGCGCACAAGTTGTGCAAAATACAAAACTCTTATCAATGCCCGCCCCGATTATGCGCCAAAGCCTGACGGACAATAAGAAACTGGCTTTGAATATGATAGGCGGATTGTCTATGCGTTCCCAGGGTCTGATACGCCAAATCGAACATTCGCGCCTCAAGACGGCAACAGAGCGCGTCGGTTGGTTTTTGCTCAAGCTCGGCATGGAGCAAAACGGCGGCAAGGGTAACGCTATCACCCTGCCCTATGACAAATCAACAATCGCGTCTTATCTCGATATGACCCCCGAAACATTTTCGCGCACGCTTAAGCGGTTCAAGAATAAAGGCTTTCGTATCCAAAATGATAAAATCACCAAACCCGACCCGAAGGCGCTCTGCGTGTTTTGCGATGAAACCCTCTCGGAGGCTTGCATTTTTAAAGACAAGGAACTTTGCCCACAAACCTACCTCATACACGGCTAGAGAGTGCTAAGAAAAGAGCACTAAGAAAAATGCTGAAAATGATGTGCTGGTGTAGATCTGAGCAGTTGTCTGAGCAATTGAGAACGACTGGTTACATTCGCCTTGCAATAAACTGATCTGAGATGATTCTCAACTGTTCGGATACTAATCATAAGTGTTTGTGAAATTTGTGAATTGGTTAAACCTTGGGCTAGAGTAATTACAATTTCACTTTCGCGCAGTGTCCAGCCAAATTCTTCCGCGCATTTCGCTATAGCTACATTCGTATGTACGAAACCCAGCTTAACCAGGAAATGCATCTTTCCAGAACTTGAAAATGTAGAAACAATATCAAAATTTATATTTTCATTCAAAGCGGTGCGATCCATATCGGTACGAAGAGAACTTATGTTAATCTGTTTGCGGTTCTCTCGAAGCATCGTTCCAATAGCCTGCGAAATATTTCGCATTAAAAAAGCAAGGTCGCCGTAAACCTCATTTTGAACACTTTCACTCAAGTCGCGTATTTGCAGGGCGTCATCAAGAATAATGTAGCCCGTATCTTGTAGTATGGTTTTTAAATTCTCACTTAACAGGCTTTGTTGCGCTAATTTTTCTTTGAAGGTAAGCCGCGCAATTGTGGAGCCGACAATTGGCGCAATGTTAATAGCGCTACGCAGTGCATTATCGCCGAAATCTTTCATGCCTTGAGGACGGTGAAAACCGATTACGACCAATAAATCATTATTAGCGGTTTTAGGCTTAACCGCCAAAGCCAGGACATGGCGTATCCCGCTTGGCTTTAAGAACTCATTATAATATTCAGTTCTGACGAAAGCAGTCTGATCGCATACATCCGATAAGCGGTAGACGTCCGTAATAGCATCAGAGGGTGTCTGAGATGAAATTTGGACTTTACGGTTTAGTATTACGGGATCAGACCTATGAAATTTACTGACATATTGATCGTGTGTGTCGCTCCCAACACCTTGCGCCAGGTTGTGGCCAATTGTATATTTCCCTGAAGCGCGTTGAAAGTGTAGAAGTGTGCTTGTCTCCGCACCAATTTTTTGAGCAACAGAGCCTAGCAAAGTTTTTTCCAATGATTTGTAATCCGGGCATTGGGCGATTTCGCCGTAAAGGCGGGTTTGTTTATTGCTAAAAATAGATGTGTTAACTAAACTCAAGTCTATGTGTCCCATTATCTAATATAAGCTTATAGTGAGAGAATTTTACCCTTTCGTCAAGTCAAGCTAAAACCAGTTGATTTTATGGTTTCGATCCGAGTTCCTTTTGCATCATATCGCGCATAACATTCTTCTTTATTTTACCTGTAACTGTAAGCGGAAATTCATCGACAAAGCGAATATGGTCGGGGACTTTAAAATAAGCAATTTCTCCTTTACAAAATTCTTTCACATCTGCAGTCGTAAGATCTGCATCAGGGGTTTGCCGGATCCAGGCACATACGGTTTCACCGTATTTAACGTCCGGAACACCAAATACTTGCGCTTCAACAATTTTTGGGTGGGTGAAGAGAAAATCTTCAATCTCGCGCGGGAAAATGTTTTCACCGCCCCGTATAAGCATGTCTTTTACACGGCCAACAATATCGCAATACCCTTCGTCATCAATGAGAGCGAGGTCGCCCGTATGCATCCAGTTATCATTATCTATTGCCGCATTGGTTTTTTCTTCGTCTTCCCAATACCCTTTCATAACGGAGTAACCTCGTGTGCAAAGCTCGCCTTTGACCCCACGCTCTACCGTCTTGCCTTGCTCGTCGATAATTTTCACCTCAACATGAGGATGTACGCGGCCTACAGTGGATACACGTTTATCCAACGGATCATCTTTTGCCGTTTGAAAACTTATTGGAGAGGTCTCGGTCATACCGTAGCCAATAGTAACCTCCCCCATATTCATATCTGCGATCACGCTTTTCATAACTTCAATTGGGCAAGGCGAGCCTGCCATAACACCTGTGCGTAAGGACGATAAGTCGAAGGAGTTAAAATTCGGATGGTTGAGCATTGCGATGAACATGGTGGGTACGCCGTAAACTGCGGTACACCTTTCCTGTTCTAGGGTTTTCAAAACTGCGTCAGAGTCAAATTTTTCGGACGCATAAATAGCAGTGGCACCGTGAAGACAACAAGCTAAACTCCCCATGACCATCCCAAAGCAATGATAAAGAGGAACTGGTATGCACACCTTATCTTCTGGGCCAAAGTTTTGCGCTTCACCTGTAAATAACGCATTATTGAGAATGTTTTTATGGGTCAGGGTTGCGCCCTTTGGCGCGCCCGTAGTGCCGCTGGTGAACTGGATATTTATGGCATCATCAGCATTTAATGTTGCCTGTATTTGCTTGAGTTGGGCCGCATCTTGCGTGCGTCCGGTTTGGACAATTTGGTCAAATTGGTGAAATCCGGCTTGCTCAATTTCGCCAATTTGAATGAGCGTTTTCAGGTTTGGAGCTTTGCCGCTTTCCTTAAGAGCTTTGGCCATGCCTGCGTAATCGGCATGTTCGGTCTTATTGGCTAAAATCAGTGCGCTACACCCAACTTTATTCAAGGCGTATTCCAACTCGCGTGGGCGGTAATCGGGGTTTATGTTGACCAAAACCAACCCAGCGAGCGCCGTGCCAAATTGGGTAATCGTCCATTCGGCACAATTGGGTGCCCAGATGCCGACCCGGTCGCCTGGCCGTAATCCCAAGGCTAGAAGTCCCAATCCAAGGCTTTGCGACTGCTCTAATAGTTCAGTAAAATTGAGCCGCAAATCCTGATGGCACGACACCAATGCGCCCGCGTCCGGCCAGAGCTTTGCGGCCCTGTGCAGGGCGTCCCCGATTGTGCCTGCATAAAGAGGGGTATCAATCGGACCAACTACATGACTAAGCGCCATCTAATTTATATCAGGATAGTCAACATTGATGTGGTCTGCCACACCGCCGTCCACAGCCATTTGGTACATAAACTTTCCGTCGACCACGGCAGCAATCGTGCCGTCATCATTATATCCAAGTAATGGGCCGTGCATAACGGCGAACATGGTAAAGCCGCCTGGGCTGTCCGGTTGGTGGATAGCGCCTGCTGGTTCCCATACATAATGCATGCCGGGGCCGCGGTCTTCATCATAACCAAATTCACCCTCTAAAATCAGCCCTTCAACAGCACCCACATGACCATGAACAGGAGCATCATTATCCGGGTCGACTTTGAGTATCATTGTATAACCGCCGGTTTTCATGTCGACGTTCAGAAGTTTGAACCAAGTACCTTCAATCACCCATGGTAGCCACTTCAGAGTATTTGTATCCAGAAATACAGATTCCTTCGGTTTAACCGTTTTAACGGTCATGGCATCGCTTTTTGTTAGTTTTATGGACATATAAATTCCCCTTTTTGGTTTGTGTTGATCATTTTGTAACATATTTTTTTGGAGATAATATGACGTGAACCCCCTAGGCGGGCAGTTATTTTCTAAAAAAAATCATGATATTTCATGTAAAATCCATGTTATTTATCCGAAATTGAGTAATTTACGCTATTGGCGAATGGCTTCTTATCGGGTCAAATTGCCGCACATTGACACAGGTCGTAATAATAAAAGGGGACATCATGCCATTTTACATTTCCAAGAAACTTAAGCAGAAAAAACAAATTTCTAATTTACTCTCATCTGGCGCGATTGGGCTCGCTCTTGCTATAACTGGTACTTCGTTGTCGGGGACTGCATTTGCGCAAACCGATGAGGGGGCCTCCAAAGGTTTTGACGAGATTATCGTCACAGCCCGTAAGCGCGAGGAGAGCGTCGAGACGACGCCGATCGCGATTTCAGCTTTTACAGGTGATACATTAGAGAAACGCGGCGCAGTCAATATTGAAGATGTTGCTCGGTTTGTGCCAAATTTGAGCGTTAATTCTAATGGTGGTGGTCAGGGGAGTGGTAGCACATCAAGTATTTATATGCGCGGTGTTGGTCAATTTGATTTTTTGATTACTACAGATCCAGGGGTTGGCCTTTACATTGACGGCGTATATTTTGCCCGCTCTACAGCAACGATTATGGATTTGTTGGACTTGGAGCGCGTCGAAGTTTTGCGCGGCCCGCAAGGAACTCTCTTTGGCAAAAATACTATCGGCGGTGCTATCAGCTTAATCTCAGCCAAGCCTGACCCTAATGGCGGCGGAAAAGTTGAATTGCGCGCAGGTCAAAACAGTTATTTCGAGGCGCGAGGTATGGTTGATGTGCCAATTAGCGAGAATATAAATTCTCGTTTTTCCGCCCTGTATAAAACAAGAAATGGCTATACGGACAGGCTTGCTACAGGTGAGCGTGAGGGCGATGAGCGTAATTTTGCTGCCCGCGCCATGTTCGAGTGGACGCCAAGCGAGCAATTGACAGCCGACCTTGCTATTGATTACGGCAAGCGCAAAGGCACAACAGCTGAAACTGCAATTTTACAATTTGAACCAACAGCGCCCCTTGCCGGGTTATGGGGCGCACTGGTCGGCGGCCCGACGAACCCGCCCGCTGTTGTGAATACAAACCCTCGTCAAAACGGGTCAACCGGTCCGAATGTTGACGATAACGAGACTTTTGGTGTTGGCTTGACCGTAGAATATGATTTTGATACCACTACCTTGAAGTCAATCAGTGCTGTACGTACTTTGGATGCCGAATTTGGCCGCGATGGTGACGGAACAGCTAATTCTTTCTTACACACAAACAACCAAGTCGTTCAAGTTCAGTACTCTCAAGAATTACAGCTTGCGGGTAAAAGCTTTGATGATCGACTTGATTGGGTTGGCGGCGTTTATTATTTCAACGAACTTGCCAAGGACACCAATGATGTGCGGTTAGCTTCGGGTATATTCGGGGCACTGCAGGGATTACCCGCAGCTCTCATACCTTTGACCCCAACCTCGGTTTGCCCTGGCCCATTCCCTGCAAATATTTGTGCAGGTGGTGCAGGTAACCCTATTAATGCTGGGCTTGATTTGGATTTTAATATCTACAACAAAGTCAGCGCCGAAAGTTATGCCCTATTTGGCAGTGGTACATTTGCTCTAACGGATAATTTTAATATCACGGCTGGCCTGCGTTATACTGACGAAAGCAAGGAGTATTTCTTGGATCATAGCCGGGTCAATGCAGGTGTAGCGATTATTCCGCCAACGACTTTGAGTGATAGCTGGAGCGCTTTGTCGCCAAAATTCAGCCTAGATTATCAAGCGGGTGAGAACACACTCCTGTATACATCCATATCAAGGGGCTTCAAGAGCGGTGGGTTTAATGGCCGTCCGACGAGCCAAGGAGAGGTTGATAGTTATAATCCTGAATTTGTCTGGTCTTATGAAGCGGGTGTCAAAACCAGTTTCGCAGACAGGCGGGTTTTACTCAGCATGGCTGCTTTCATATATGATTATCAGGATATGCAACTCACATCCGTCCGTGCTGATGCCACAGGTAATCTATTGCTAGTAACGGAAAACGCGGGTACAGCCAACATTACGGGCTTTGAGGCGGAACTCAGAGCCATGGTCACCGAAAACTTTGTTGTAGATGCAACCCTTGGCTTGCTTGATGCCAAGTATGATGTGCTCAATCCAGGTGCAACGGTGACGACAGATTTGCGACTGGCACGCACTCCAGATGTAACGTTTTCACTTGGCGGAGAGTATACATTTGCACTCTCAGATGCCTTTGACCTCACGCTACGTGGGGATTATTCGTATAGAAGTAGCCAGGTTCTTGATCCTGCAAATACAGCTGCTTTGATCCAGGATGGGTACGGATTATTGGGTGGACGTATTACGCTAACACCCGAAGATGCTAATTGGGAAGTCGCCATTTTCGGCAAAAATCTGACCGATGAATTATATCTGGTAGGCGGACTTACCACGCTGGATAGTTTCGGTATTGTTGAAGGTACATATGGCCTACCGTCTGAATGGGGCATAGCCACAAAACTGAAGTTCTAGAGAAAGTTACTGCCAATGACTGATTATTCAAAGACCGACCCTGGCATGTTGCAATTTATCAACCAGTTCTATGCTGCTGAACAGGTTGGTTTTGAAGCGGTTGGGGTGGAAAATGCCCGCGCCATGCTCGATGCATTCCCTGATATGGTGGATCTACCTGCTGTAGATGTGGGCACAGTGTGCGACCTTGAAATTGCGGGTGCGGACGGGCCCTTGAAAGCTCGGCTTTACACACCAAAAAATGCCATCCCTGATAGTCCGGGTTTGATTTTTTATCACGGTGGCGGCTGGGTTATGGGGGGGCTGGATAGCCATGACCGCCCATGCCGCAGGATATGCTCCGTGGGTAATATTCCGGTGCTTGCGGTCGATTATCGTCTTGCCCCCGAGCATGCTTTCCCTGCGGCAGTTGACGATGCGCAGGCTGCATTTCACTGGGCTTGCGCTCATGCGGACGAACTTGGCATGGACAAAACCAGACTGATTGTTGGCGGCGATAGTGCGGGCGGTAATATAGCGGCCTCGATTTCCTTATCTCTCAGAGGTGACGTGCGCGGTGAACCGGCGTTTCAATTTTTAATTTACCCAGGCCTGCAAGCTTTCGGCAAAGCCCATTCCCATGAAAAATTTGGCCAAGGTTATGCGCTTGATAAGGCAGATATGAAGTTTTTCATAACGTCCTATGCAGGCAAGGAGGCGTTTTCATCGAACGACCCGCGCCTATGGCCGCTCTTGGCCGATAATTTCGAAAACGCGCCGCCAGCTTATATTATCACGGGTGGGCAAGACCCTGTGCAAGACGATGGTATTCAATATACAAACGCTCTTGAATCGGCAGGCGTTGCCGCAAAGCTGAAACATTATCCGAGCATGACCCACGGTTTTTGCTCCATGACAGCTCTGTCTCCGGACGCCTTAAAAGCTCTCGAAGACGCTGCTCGTTATATAGGTGCGGCTTTGCGGAGTTAGGAAATGGTAGTATGAGTAATTCAATCGGCAACAGGTTATCCGGAAAATGCTGCATCGTAACAGGCGGGGCGCGTGGCCTTGGGCGCGCGATTGCAGACGCGTTCATCAAAGATGGCGCGTCTGTTCTTATTACGGATATTGACGCAAGCGTAGGCGACAAAGCGGCTAAAGAAATTGGTGCAAAATTTGCCCTGCATGATGTAACTGACGAGAAACGCTGGCCGGAAATAATTAGTTTATGTACAGACGAATTTGGCGGCTTTGATGTGTTAGTTAACAATGCTGGCCTAGCCGGGATTGGCGACGGTGTATCGCCCGAGGACACCTCGCTTAAGTCTTGGCGGCGCACCTTTGGTGTGAATGTTGAAGGCGTGTTTTTGGGGTGCCGGGCGGCGCTAGCCGTGCTGCGCAAATCTGGCGGTGGCTCAATCATCAATATGTCTTCGGTCGCGTCTATGACGCCAACACCGTTCCTGACCGCTTACGGTGCCAGTAAAGCAGCGGTCGCGCATTTAAGCACATCAATTGCCCTGCACGGCGCACCCGACAAGATACGCTGCAACAGTGTGCATCCTGGTCAAGTTCAAACGGAATTACATAACGATTTAATAGCGGATGCTGCCGCAACGGCTGGTGCGCCCTTGGCAGCGGTAGAGGCTGATTTTGCATCGCGCATTCCGCTCGGCGAATTTGGACAAGCCGAAGATATAGCCAATGCAGTTTTGTTTCTAGCCAGTGACGAGAGCCGCTATATCACCGGCATGCAAATGGTCGTTGACGGCGGCATGCAGCTTATCAATTAACGAACGGGGATATTTATGAGTAAAATTCTTTCATTTGGACAGCCGCTCGGCAGTATTATGCAAACCGCCTATGTGGTGGACGACCTTGAAGCCGCCGCCCGCAAGTGGACAAAAACACTGGGCATAGGCCCGTGGTTACTATTGGAGCATTTTGAAGCTGATAATATGACCTATTACGGCGAGCCAACCGACATAGATTTGTCTGTGGCTTTGGCCTATACGGGATCCATGTGTTACGAATTGGTGTTTGTTCACAATGATGTGCCCAATGTTTATGCGGATGTAGTCAAAGACAAAGGCTATGGCTGTTTCCATCATTGGGCCGTTTCCACTGAAACCTTTGACGAAGATGTAGCGCGGTATAAATCCCAAGGTTATGAAGTGGCCTTTTACGGCGAGGTTCGCCCGGTTGGCGGCAAGCGTTTTGCCTATATTGATACGCGCAAAGATAATGGCGGCATGATCGAGCTTATAGAGATCAGCCCTGAGGTTGAAGGCTTGTTTTCTATGGTCAAGGGCATGAGCGAAAATTGGGACGGCAAGGATATTATCCGCAGACCTGAATAGAGACCAAACTAAGAACTGATCGTTTCAATATATAAATACAATAATCAGGGGGAAATATGGGCACGATCAAACAGGTCGACGTAAACAGCCGGGCAACAGTCATGGCTCTGACATTACTTGCGACAATCGCACCCGCAGCGGCGGTCTTGTCTCCGGTTTTAGTAGGGGCTTATGTTACGGATATGGGCTTTACGCCCCAACAAGGCGGCAATATCATCGCCGCAGAGCTTATCGGTGCGGCACTCTCTTCTATTTCAACCTTTTTTCTGATTAGCCGCGTTAACTGGCACAAAATTCTGTACGGCGCGATTGCCATAATGTTCATTGGCTATGTGGTTTCGTGCTTGGTGAGCACATTTGACATTTTCCTGATCGTTAGGTTTATCTCCGGCCTTGCTTTGGGTACGCTCATGACCATGACGATTGTTGTGGCCGGAATGATGAAAGACCCGGAGCGAGCTTTTGGCTTTTGGTCGCTAGGGCAAATCGTCTTCGCTGTCATCGGTTTCGCGGTACTGCCTAAACTTTTACCGTCGATTGGACTGGACGGGTTTTATATTTTTATGGCAGCCGCAATGGCGCTTTTGATTTTGCCAGCCCGTTTCATGCCCAAGAAAGGCGTGGCGACCAGCAAGGAAACAGGGGCGGTGACGGCCTCGAAACGAATGATTGCCATTGGCGCACTTGCCGTCTTTTTATTCTACACGGCTATTGGCAGTGTATGGGCGTATGTGGAACGTATTGCCGACCAAGCCGGACTGGAAGCGGATGCGATTGGCTATGTCTTGTCTATCTCATCACTATTGGGCGTGGTTGGCGCGGGTGCGGCCACATGGATTAGTACAAAATATGGCCGGCTCTTACCGTCTGCGGCAGGCTATATTCTTGTTGGCTTGGGCATATTGTTGTTGTTCGATCTTGAGACTATCATGTTTTACACACTTGCCTCGCTTGTGTTTAAATTTGCGTGGTGGTTTGCCGCCCCATATTTACTGGCCAGTGTCACCAGTCTGGATTCTTCGGGGCGTGTTGCTATCTTAGTCAATTTTGTCATCGCTTGTGGCCTGGGCTTAGGACATGCCATTGGCGCGAAAGTGTTGACGGTGGCGCAAAAAATTAGCGGTGGGCCACTGGACTATAACGCCGTGCTAATATTTGGTGTGGTCTGCCTGAGCATTTCTTTCCCTCTTTTATTGATGGTTTTTCGGGTTCACAGGAACCGCGTTCAATCAAGTGTTAAAACGTGACGCAATGCAAAAAAAATGCTTTGCATTTAACTCATTATAATATATATGAAAAATCATGTACTTTTTATAGTGTGAAACCATGAGCAAAAAATTTATTGATAACTATTTACTGTTTCAGCTCGCGCTGGCCAGTCATACGTTTTCCGAAGAGTTTTATGATCAGTTGCGCGCGGCTGGCGTCAGTCCGCCCAAATGGCGGATATTGATCAATTTAATGGATTGTCCGGGCATGTACCTCACCGCCTTGGCCAAATATGCACTGTATGAGCAATCTCGTGTCACCAAGCTGGTTGACCAATTGGTCGGCGAAAAACTGGTTGAGAAACGCACCAGCCACCAAGACCGCCGCCGTGTTAGCATTCATATTACGGACAGGGGTTTGGCGCTTGTTAAGCCATTAATTACACAGGCGAAAATTCATGAAAAGAGCGTCCTGGCTGGCTTAACGCCCACAGACCGCAAGCACTTAAAATCTATATTAAAAAAATTGGCAAATCGGCACGCCAAGGACATGCAAGTTGCTAACCTTAAACTTGTCGATACCACATAACTTAATACTAACATTAAAACCAAAGGAAGATAACATGGCTAAAGCATTCGCATCATCTGATGACATGGAAGAAAAAACCGAAACTTTGAACGTACTCGCGGACGGGGTATATGCCCTAACCGCAGAAGGCGATCCCAATATTGGTGCCATTGAGGGCGAAGATTTCATTGTCGCCATCGAAGCCCGCGCCACACCCAAGGCCGCATCAGATTGGCTTAAGAAACTGCGCGAACATACTGATAAACCAGTACGCTACCTGGTGCTAACTCATTATCACGCAGTGCGGGTTTTAGGCGCGAGCGCCTTTGATGCGGACGAAATTATCGCCCACGAGAAAACCGCTTTCTTGCTAAATGAGCGCGGGCAAGAAGACTGGGACAGCGAATTTGGCCGTATGCCGCGCTTGTTCCGCGAGCCGGACGGCATACCCGGCCTGACCCATCCTCACCTGACATTCAAGGACGAAATGACCATTGATCTGGGCGGAGACCGGGGGCATTTGGAGCTTAAATTTTGCGGACGCGGCCATACGGCGGGCGATATTGCGGTTTGGTATCCCAAGCATAAAATCTTGTTTGCGGGCGATTTGGTCGAAGCAGAAGCGGCGCTTTATACTGGCGATGCATTCCATATGGATTGGGCCAGCGGCACGCTTGATAACGTAAAAGCTTATGAGGCCGAAATGTTGATCGGCGGGCGCGGCGCGGTCGTGCGAGGCCGCAAGGACGTAGATGCAGCTATCGAGCAAACCCGCGAGTTTTTGCTGGGTATGCAAAAGCACGTCAAAGCTGCCCATGATAACGGCGGCACGCTCAAAGATGCATTTGAGGCCACCCACAAAGCTTTGGCACCAAAATTTGGTCATTGGCCGATTTTCGAGCATTGTTTGCCGTTTAATGTGCAGCGGCTTTGGGACGAATATGACGGTATTGACTGGCCGCGTATCTGGACAATGGATCGTGACCGTGAAGTTTGGGCGCTTTTACAGGATTAAGTCATGAGTTTTGAAGGTATCCCGATATATAAACCGAAGCCCTATAAAAAGGCACCAGAACTATCGGGCGTGGCAGGGCCACGACACCCCTTTGTCATTGTTGGTTCTGGGCCGATTGGCTTGGCTTTAGGGTTGGCCATGGCGCTCAAGGGGCACCAGGTCACTATTCTGGCCGCTTTTGATTTTATATCGGCGGGTAGCAAGGGCATTTGTTACTCCAAGGAAGCTTTGGATATATTCGACCAACTTGGCATTGGCGAGCGCATCGTTAAAAAAGGTGTGGTCTGGAATGTTGGTAAAGTGTTTTGGGGTGATAGCTCTGATCCAGTTTACCAATTTGATATGCTGCCTGTCAAAGACCAGAAAAATCCTGGCTTCGTAAATATTCAGCAATATTATGTGGAAGATTATCTAGTCGATGCTCTGGAGCAGATGGATAATGTGGACATACGCTGGGGGCATGCCGTGAGCGATATGTCGCACGACGAGAACGGCGCGACCTTAACGATCGCAACCCACGACGGTGATTACAGGCTTGAGACAGATTATGTACTGGCGTGCGATGGTTCAAAATCGACTATTCGCGAGTTGATGGGGCTGGATT
>Ga0256839_1002464_pt1 | contig 20510 bp, 15 predicted proteins | sample 354166metaG_FD_185968 | JGI IMG/M metagenome (GOLD analysis project Ga0256839, IMG submission 185968) | Hydrothermal vent microbial communities from Mid Atlantic Ridge, Atlantic Ocean - 354-166 | ecosystem: Environmental > Aquatic > Marine > Hydrothermal vents | place: Atlantic Ocean: Mid... | reverse complement strand
CTCCTCCCGCTTCAACTGCCGCTGGTGCAAGTAGCCGTAGGCATAGTAAGAGGGGAACTGGGGCCACAGTCCGTGCTTGATCGAAAGCTGCATGAACGTCTTCAGGTTCAAGCTGGTTCCCTGCAAGGAGTCCAGCAGCTCCAGGCGGCGTTTTTCCAGTTGGGCGATTCGCCGGGCGTAGTCGGCCCGGGGCAAGGTGAGCATCTGCCGCACGATCTGCAACCGATCGGTCTTCTCGGTGCGGATGGTCGCCACGGCCTTGAGCACCCGGGAGGCAAGCAGCGTGCCCAGGATTTCGGCGTTCCGGGGAAAGTCCACCGCCTTGTAGTAGGCCGGGTTGATATCCCCGGCGCAGCCTTGGACGAACAAAGCCACCGCCCCACCGCCCAGGGCCTCTTCGATCACCTGGGAGGCGATGCCGGTCATGTCGGCCGTGTTGGCCCCGCCGGGCACGCCCTGGATCGGGTGGCAGGCGAAGTTGTACACCACGGCCAGCACGCGCCCATCGAGCCGATCCAGGCGCAGGATGCCGATTTCCGGGTCGATGGGGCCGGTGCCAGCCACTTGCTCGTCGGGCACCAGGGCATAGGCGTGCCGCACGTCGGCTTCGCGGCCGTTTTTGAGCTTCAGCCGCCGGTTCTCCGAAACGCGGTCCTCGCGGCCCCTGCCCACGCCCACCCGCACCGGCACCAGGTTCCGCATGGCTTGGGCCACCGCCTGCACGCTCAGCCGGTCCGCATCCCGGCGGACCACGCCATGGCAGTGGCTGGCGTTGGCCAGCACGCACTCCGGCTTGATGCCGAACCGCCGGGCCAGCTCGCCGCGGACGTTCTCCATAAAATCGTTGCCGATGTAGCCGATCTCCCCAATGGCCACCGCGTCCACGGTGATCAGCACCACGGTCGTCCCGCCGCCGCGAAGCACCAGGGCCTTGGCGTACATGGGATCGTGGACCGGCCCGGCCTCGTAGTTGGTGATGTCCACCTTCCCCACCCCGGCCAGCAGCTCCTGGGCCGCGGCGTTTTCCGGGACAAGCACCGCCAGGACAAGGAGCAGCAGGCCAGGAAGCAAGCAAACAGCCCTGCGCCAGACCAGGCTCCCCCAGCAAGCCATGCATCCTCTGCGGCGGCAGACCGATTGCAGGCACAAGATGATGCGAAGCATGAACGAGTCCCTCCGGCGGCAGGAAAGCATAGGAAAAACCACGGAAACGAGCGGACTTTCCGCGAAAAGACCGCGTTCCGCGATTATAGCCACCGGGAAAGAGAAGATGCCACGAATGCGCTGGCCTTCAGGAGTGTCCCTTCCTTGTCCATACGGGCTTGGGTTAGAATGGGCCCGGTGACTGTTCGGGGTGAAGCGGGAGAGGGAGCTGCCGCACTTGCTTCTGCCGAGCGGTCTTATGGGACCTAAGGGCGAATCGAACTGGTGGCGGCGTGGCTGTTCCGCTTCGTTTGCCTCCGACTCGCTTCGCGGAACTACCTCTCCCTTTTACCCATGAACTGGTCACCGACTTCTGACATGGTTTTGCCTTGGAACGGGATGATTCCAAGAGGGCGAAACTCCTGATGAGTCGCAGGTTTTAGCATGTTGCGTTGTTTCCCACACTTCCGTTCGATTCCAGCCCGGTGTGGCGGAATCACCTCTCTGTGCCCGTGCGCTGAACACGTACCCGGATTCCGTCGGCGGAGAAAGAGCACAGCAAGCCGCTAAGCGTCCCAACCAAGCGGCTTCCACAAAATGAAACCCCGCTAGCCTACCTGCCCCGATGAACTACGACCAGTACCGTTCCCCGCTGGTAACCCGCTACGCTTCGCCGGAGATGGTGCGGCTGTGGAGCCCGCTTCGCCGGGCGGTGCTTTGGCGGCGGCTGTGGGTCGCATTGGCCGAAGCGCAAGCCGAGCTGGGACTGCCCATCACCGAAGAACAACTGGACCAGATGCGCCACGCGGTGGACCAGGTGGACCTGGAACAAGTGGCCCGGTACGAACGCCGCTTCCGCCACGACGTGATGGCCCACGTGCATGCCTTCGGCGACCAGTGCCCGGCGGCCCGGGGCATCATCCACCTGGGGGCCACCAGTTGCTTTGTGACCGACAACGCCGATCTGCTGCTACTGCGCGAAGCGTTGCAACTGGTGCGCAACCGCCTGGTGGCCACGCTGGCCGCGCTGGCCCAACAGGCCCGACGGCACCGGGCCCTGCCGTGCCTGGCCTACACGCACTTCCAGCCGGCCCAGCCCACCACGGTAGGCAAGCGGTTGTGCCTTTGGGCCTACGACCTGGTGCTGGACCTGGAGGAGCTGGAGCACCGCCTCCAGTCGCTTCGCTTCCGCTCGGCCAAGGGCACCACCGGCACCCAGGCCAGCTTCCTGCAACTGTTCGACGGGGACCATCAGAAGGTGCTGCAACTGGAACGCCTGGTGGCCCAGAAGATGGGCTTTGAGAGCACCTACGCCGTCACCGGCCAGACCTATCCCCGCAAGATCGATGCCCAGGTGCTGGACCTTCTGGCCCAGATCGCCGCCAGTTGCCACAAGGCGGGCACCGACCTGCGCCTGCTTCAGCATCATCACGAGCTGGAGGAGCCGTTCGAGAAGGAACAGATCGGCTCCTCGGCCATGGCCTACAAGCGCAACCCGATGCGGGCCGAGCGCATGTGCTCGCTGGCCCGACTGGTGCTCAGCCTGCAAAGCTCCCCGGCGGCCACGCATGCCACGCAGTGGCTGGAGCGCACGCTGGACGACAGCGCCAACCGCCGCGTGGTGTTGCCCGAGGCGTTCCTGGCCATCGACGCGGCGCTGATTCTTTACCGCAACATCGCGGCGGGACTGGTGGTCTATCCCCAGGTGGTTGCGGCCAACCTGAACCGCGAGCTCCCTTTTCTGGCCACGGAGCGCATCTTGATGGAGGCGGTGCGCCGCGGCGGGGACCGGCAGCAGTTGCACCAGCGCATCCGGCAGCACAGCCAGGCGGCGGCCCAGGCCATCAAGGAGCAAGGCGCCCCCAACGATCTGATCCAGCGGCTGCAAAACGATCCGGCTTTTGCCCAGGTGCCTTGGGACGAAGTGCTGGATGCCGACTCTTACATCGGCCGGGCTCCCCAGCAGGTGGACGAGTTTCTAGACCATGTGATCCAGCCCATCCTCCTACGCCATCCCGAGGCCCAGCAGCTTCAGGCCGAGGTGCAGGTTTGAATTGCCGTGCGGCAGGCAGATGCGTGCCGGGAAAAACCGAACAACCGGCACAAGGCAAAAATCGTTGCTCCCCCGCCCCCGGTGCGATAGCTTGAGGATAGAGGCCCCGGCCCGCTGCCGCCGAAGAAGATTAACAGCCGGTCCGTCCCCTGCACTTCCGTGGTCTTGTCCTGCAAGCGAGGCGAGTGCCCATGGGGCTGGTGTTCTTCAAGCGATACTGGATGGAGCTGGACCTGCGCCGCTGGTCGCCGCCGGCGGTGGTGCTTCCTTCGGGCTATTGCTTGCTGGCCTGGCACCCGGACCTGCTGGAATCGCACGCCCAGGCCAAGTACGAGAGTTTCCGCTACGACCTGGACGCCAACGTGTTTCCCTGCCTGGGCCAGCAGGAGGGCTGCCTGCGGCTGATGCAGGAGATCGCCCGCAGCCAGGGTTTTCTGCCCCAGGCCACCTGGCTGGCGGTGTTTCAGGGGCCGGCAGGAGCGATCCCCCAGCCGTGCGGCACGATCCAGGGCATTCGGGACGCCAAGGGGCGCGGGGCGGTGCAGAACCTGGGCGTGGTGCCCCAGCACCGGCGGCGTGGGTTGGCCCGGGCGCTACTGTGCCGGGCACTGGAGGGCTTCCAGCAAGCGGGGCTGGAGCGGGCCGGGCTGGAAGTGACGGCCGAGAACACCGGGGCCGTGCGGCTCTACCAGCAGATCGGCTTCCGCCACGTGGAAACCCTCTACAAGGCTTCCCTGGCGACGCCCGCGGCCACGTAAGACCGGGATGGCATTGCCCACGGGTGCTGCCAGCATCTTCCGTAGTTATTGCTTCCAAAGAGGGGAACTTCGGCGGCTTCTACGACGACTAACTCGTGCAACGGTAACTCCTTGGGGTTGTCCCCCCTTGCTCGCCGGGAGAGATGGAGGATGAGCCGCCAAAACCTTCTCCTGTGCCGCCTGTCGCTGGCGGCTAACGCTTTGTTGATTGGGGTTGTCTTCGCGTTTGTTTCCCACTTGGCCGACCAGCCCGAGCCAGGCGTGCCCCGGCAGGTGGTCTGGGCCGATCCCTCCTCCCTGCCGGGGTGGTTCGCCAGTGCCGCCAACAACGTCACCCTGCTGAGCTCGCTCGGGGCGGAGAAGGCGCTTGCCCTTCTGGACCAGGTGGATTCCCTCCGGGAAATGAAAATCGGCTCTCCCCGAGAGGCCATTTGGCGCGTGGAACGATTCGAGCCCCTTTACTTCCGGGTGCCGCGAAGGGCAACTCTCCACAACGCCCCCTCCTGGCGTTTGCAAGTGCTCGGGGCGACGCGCCTTCAAGAGGAAGTACCTGAGTTCGGCTCCTCGGGCGACGTGGTGTGGGTGGTGGTCCGCTGCGCCAGAAGCTCCGAATTCACAGGCATAGGCAACCTGTACTTGGTCAACGCCCGAACCGGGAGCGTAGTCCGTATATTCGACCTGTCGCCACGGCTGGATATCATGGCCAGACCAGCAAGATTTTAAGCCCCGTGTGACCTAAGTATTCCGCACCCGCAACAGCACAAGCGTTTCGTAGGCTCTCGTCACGGAAAATAAGACAATCAGGCTCTCTCCGGAGGAGTTCAAACCGTGCAAGCAACCAAAAACTCAAGGCGGCTTTTTTCCTCGGGCAAGACGATGGTCCTCTGGAGCTTGTGTGCTGCGGCGGCCTTTACCTGCGGCGTGTTGGGCGCCCGAGGCGTGCTTTCCCTGCTGGCTGTTTCGCCTGCGTCGCCCCTGCCCACAGTGGCCGGGGAGGTGGTGGTAGCCGACCCGCTGATAGGCCTGCTCTCCCGGCCGCAGCAGCAGACCGAGCAGTTCCGCCGCATCTGCAAGCGGCTGCTCTCGCCTCAGGCCCAGGTGCCCTCCCCGCCAGAGGCCGACTATCGGGTCCACGCCCACCTGGGCCGCGAGCCCCACGGAACCAGAACGTTTCCGGTTTGCGTGACGGTGTTCCCGCTGGGCTGCGACCGCAAAGGCTTCGGCCGCGCCGGCGACGTAGTCTGGAGCTATCTGGTTCTGAAAGCGGAACCGAGGGCAAGGAACTCAATAAGTGGGCTGCCTGAGCACCACGCCTGGCAGGTGATCAATGTTTTGTGGATCAACGCCCGCACTGGGGCTATCGCGTCGCTTTTCCCGATCGATCAGGAAGGAAGCCCAGAGACTCGAAAAGAACCTTGATACTTTCTGAAATAAAGAATCTGCCCGAATTTTCCCGCCGGTTCGACTCTCCCCCGGCCGGAAGTCCGGAGCTCACCAGAGCTTGATCTTTTCACACCGCACGCCGCTTCTGCCGCGGGAGTTCCAGGCATCGAGCAAAAGCAATACGATCTTTTTCATAAATTTCCTGGTAAAATCTAGATGCTCACCACCTGCCGTTTCGACCAGGAAAGCACCCATGGCCGATCTGAAAAATCCCCGGCTCATCTGGATCAAGGGGATCCTTTTTCTGCTGCTGGGGGTGCTGGCCTCCGGGCTGTTGCTGCTGCAAGCGCAGGATGGGAAGGTGGCGCTGCTTTTGGCCGTCGCCATCTGGGCCTTTTGCCGTTTCTATTATTTTGCCTTTTACGTGATCGAGCATTACGTGGACTCTCAATACCGCTACGCCGGGCTGATTTCGTTTTTGGTTTATGCGTGGCGGGCACGCGGCGGCAAAGCACCTGGCCAACAGCCGGACCACGGCAAGGGAGCAAACCGGCAGGAGTGAGTCGCGGCGTTTTCGGGACCCAGGCGGCTCAGCTCTCCACGCGGATCGGCTCGCGCTGCTGCTGGGCAGCCAGTTGCGCCGCCAGCAGCACGGCCTGGCGGAGGCTTTCCCCCTGGGCCGTCCCTTGCCAGGCGATGTCCAGGGCCGTGCCGTGATCGACCGAGGTGCGGATAATCGGCAGGCCCAGCGTCAGATGCACTGCGTCCTCGAAGGCCAGGGCCTTGAGGGCAACCAGTCCCTGGTCGTGGTACATGCAGACGATGGCGTCCAGCTCGCGGCGACGCTGGGGGATGAAAGCGGTGTCGGGGGGCAGGGGGCCTTGCACATGCAGGCCCATCTCGCGGGCCGTTTCAATGGCCGGCAGGATCAGCTCCTCCTCCTCGCGGTAGCCGAACAGCCCGTGCTCCCCGGCGTGCGGATTCAGCCCGCAAACCCCCAAAAGCGGTTCCCGCCCGCGCAGGGCGCGCATCACCTGGGCCGTTAGCCCGATGGCCTCCACGATCCGCGGCACCGACAGCGCCTGGGGCACGTCGCGGTAGCCGATGTGGCCGGTGACCAGGCTGACGCACAACTGGCGTGAGACGAACATCATGTAGGCGCTTTCCACCGCGGTGCGGGCGGCCAAAAGCTCCGTGTGGCCCGGATAGGGAATGCCCGCCTGGTGCATGGCCTCCTTGTGAATGGGTCCGGTGGCCAGGGCATGGGCGTGGCCGTGCAGGGCGGCCCAGATCGCTGCGTCCACGTAAGCGTAAGCGGCATGCCCGGTGCGGCGATCCACGCGGCCGGGCTCCAGCTCTCCGGCGGAAATCGCCTGCAGGTCGATGACCGTGGGCTGTTGGGGCACAGCGGGCTGTTTGCGCCACTGGGTCCACGGCACCACGCGGGCGGCAAAGGGCTGGTGCTGGTGCTGGGCCACGCGGCGGAGCACTTCCGCATCGCCAAACACCAGCGGCACGCAGCAGGTGTCGATCTGGGGGTCGTGCAAGATGCGCAAGGCCAGCTCCGGGCCTACCCCGGCCGGATCGCCCATCGACACGGCCACCACCGGACGCTCCACGGCAGGCATGGCAGTGCCTCGCAAGCGGGGGAGTTTTCAAGTTCCAGGAGCCCTCCCCGAGGGTGTGCTCCTCCGGGGTGCAAGTATGCCAGAGAAAGAGAGCAAGTTCGATACCTTGGCGGGCAAATCCGGGAAACCTGCGGTTCTCCGGCGAGCCGGGAGCGTAAGCTCCCGGAGGAGCCCCCCGCGTCAGCGGGGGGAGAAACAGTATCGGCGAGTCGGCGTGCGGCTTGCGCAGGGTGCTTTCGCACCGGGGGCTTGGAGGCTTGGGGGCGTGGAGGGATGAGGCGGTGCTTCCGCACCGGGCAAGAAAAAGCGCAAACGCACCAGCGGCGAGCCGCCAGCTTCAGCTGGCGGAGGGCAGCCGCGCCGCTGGCCCGGGGAGCTTTCGCTCCCGCCCACGGCGCAAGCCGCAAGTGACACGCCGCCAGCCGTTCTCCTAGCCGGACTTGTTCTTTTTTCGCCGGGCGGTTTCCTGCTGGATCATCTCCAGCCAGGCCCTGGCCGCACCGCTCAGGAAGCGGTGCTTGTGCCACACCAGGGCCAGCGTGCGCCGCGGCCCCGGGCCGGAGAGGCGGCGATAGACCACCCGGGGATCGGGGCGGGCCTGGGCGGCCATCTGCGGCACCAGCGACACGCCGTGTCCCAGGGCCACCATCTCCTGCACGGTGAGCAGCTGGGCACTGCGGCAGCAGACCAGCGGCGAGTAGGCCTGGCGGTTGCAGAACTCCACGATCTGCTCGCCCAGGCAGTGCATTTCGTCCAGCAGGATGAAAGGCTCCTTGGCCAGGTCGCGCACGGTGAGTTTTTTCTTTTCGGCCAAGGGGTGTCCCTGGGGCACGGCCAACAGCAGCGGTTCGCTCCACAGGGCCTGGACGTTGAGTTGATCGTGCTTGACCGGCATGGCCATGATAGCCAGGTCCAGCTCCCCTTGCGCGCACTTGGCCAGCAAGTGATCGGTGAGGTCTTCCTCCAGGGAGAGTTCCGCCTGGGGGAACTGTTGCTGGAACTTCTGCACCAGTTGCGGCAGCAGGTAGGGGGCAATGGTGGGAATGGCCCCCACGATCACCCGGCCCATCCCCCGGCCGGAGACTTCCTCCACTTCGTGCTGTGCCTGTTGGGCCAGTTGGAGGATGGACTGGGCTTTTTCGTACAGCACGCGGCCCGCCTCGGTCAGCTCCACACGGCGTCCCAGCCGCTGAAACAGCGGCTGACCCAACTCGCGCTCCAGCTTCTGGATTTGCTGGCTAAGCGTGGGCTGAGTGACCAGGCAACGCTTGGCTGCGCGGGTGAAGCTGCCCTCCTGGGCCACGGCGACGAAGTACTCGAGTTGATACAGTTCCATAACGGCCACCTATGCACAGTATCCGATCATTTGATTTCCCAAAACTAGCTGACGGCCCTAGGATACAGGTGTGCCAGGGGAGAAGTGCCAGCGGGATTGTACCGTTCCCCCCAATCAAGGAGAAGCAGGATGAACCGACACTTTCCCAAAGGGCGACTCGTGGCGGGAGCCACGTTGTTGCTTGCCGCGGTGGGCCTGGGCTACGCGACTCTGCGCGTGGAAGCCGAGCCGCCCTCGAAGGCCCCGCCGCCGCGGGCTCGCACCAGCTATGCCCCGGTGGCCGTGAAGGAAAAGTTCGAGTCGATCGTGGCTCGCATGTCGGCGGCCAAGCCGCGGGTGATGCGGGCGCACCGCCAGTTGCTGGAAGAGCGTTATGATCTGAGCAATCGCCCTGCCCCCGGCGTGACTATGAGCCGCGGCAAGCCGGTGCAAGAAGGCGTGCGGGTGAAGTTGCCCCCGGGCGTGACCTGGGACGACCTGGCGCGAATGAGCCCGGAGGAAATTCGCCGCCGCGGGTTGTGGCCCAAGGGGTTCCTGCCGCTGCCGCACCCCAACCACAACGAGGGCGGCATGCTGTTCCCCAAGCACCATATCGACGAGCTGAAGCGGCAGACCGGGCGCGACCTGACTCGATTCGACCTGGACTTCGACCTGCCGGAGCACTTGTTGCCGGAGTTCCCCCCGCCGATCTACCTGACCACCCGCCCCGACCTGGGCGATGTGAGCCAGGGGAAGCTGGTCACGCTGGCCAACTACTACGAGCTGTTCAGCGGCATCCTGAATCCCAAGCAGCTGGAGGGCCTGCGGCTGCTGGTCACCCCGTTCCCGCAACAGCAGTTCAACGCTACCGAAGATCGCCGCTCGCTGCACCCGCACCGGGGCGTGGCCTGTTTCGATTGCCACGTGAACGGGCACACCAACGCGGCCACGCACCTGGTGGGCGATATTCGCCCGCAAGCGTTTCGCCACCGGATCGACACGCCCAGCCTGCGCGGGGTGAACGTGCAGCGGCTGTTCGGCTCGCAGCGGGCGTTGAAGAGCGTGGAGGACTTCACGGAGTTTGAGCAGCGGGCCGCCTACTTCGACGGCGATCCGGTCATCGCCACCAAAAAGGGCGTGAACGTGCTGGAACGCGGCAGCCAAGTGCACTTCATGGCCGAGTTCCAGGCGTTGCTGGATTTCCCGCCGGCGCCGAAGCTCCGCTGGGACGGCAAGCTCGACCCTGAAAAAGCCACGCCGGCCGAGCTACGCGGGCAGGAGCTGTTCTTCGGTAAGGCCAAGTGTAGCGTGTGCCACCCGGCACCCTACTACACCGACAACCTGATGCACAACCTCAAAACCGAGCGGTTCTACGAGCCGCAATGGGTCGGCGGGCGTTGGGCCGCAGCCGACGGGCCGATCAAGACCTTCACCCTGCGGGGGATCAAGGACTCTCCGCCCTACCTGCACGACGGGCGGTTGCTGACGCTTGAGGACACGGTGGAGTTCTTCAACCTGGTGCTGGAGCTGAAGCTTACCGCCCGCGAAAAGGCCGACCTGGTGGCGTTTCTGCGCTGTTTGTAAGCGACCCGGGGCCACCCTCCGAGGCGGGCTTTTCCGTCCTGCGCGGCGGGAGAGCCCGTTTTGGTTTTCTTCCACCAGGGCTCGGCGGCCCTCCCCAGGACCCTTGGGCGTTGATCTTGGCCGGGGAGGAGGGATGGGGGAGGGGGCCTGCGCCGCGCCCGCTCTCCGGGAAAGAAACCCGGGGGGCGAGGTGACCGCGGCGGTGCGGCTGCGTAGAATACGGGAAACACACCCCTTGACCGTATGCCCTAGCCGTGGAATCCAGGGTACGGGGACCACGGGGGCAGGGTGGGGGCGGGACCCGTTCCAAGCAGCTTCAGGAGAAGTGGGATGAACTCTCAGGGGCAAGCTAAGCCATCGTCTTCCCGGGGCAAAATCTCCCAGCGGCGCGTGTTGCAAAGCTTCGAGGGCCGCCTGCAGCCGATCAGCACCAGCTTCGGCTACGGGCTGGGGTTGGTGCTGGTGGCCCTGATGCTGGTGCTGCTGCTGGGCGTTTACCTGGCGGTGATCGGGTTGGCCGGTTACTGGACGCTGCGCCATTTGTCGGGAAACAGCGAGCTGCTTTCCGAAGGGTTCTTCGGCTGGCTTCTCTACCTGGGGGGAGCGGCAGTGGGTGCGGCCAGCGTGTTTTTCCTCATCAAGCCCCTGTTCAGCTCCGAGGAGGACGAAAGCGGCTTCCTGGAGCTGCAACCGCACCAGCAGCCGGTGCTGTTCCGCTTCTGCGCCCGCGTGGCCCAGGTGGTCGGCGCCCCGGAGCCGACGCGGATTCTGGTTTCGCTGATGCCCAACGCCGGGGCCTCGCTGGGCCGAGGACTGGGAGCCGTCTTCGGCAAGCAGCTTTGCCTGCACATCGGCTTGCCCCTGGTGCGCGTGCTCACCGTGCGGCAGCTGGCCGGGGTGCTGGCCCACGAGATGGGACACTTTTCCCAGCACTGGGGGATGCGGCTGGGAGCGTTGATCCGCGCCACGTGCTACTGGCTGCTGCGGGTGGCGTATGAGCGGGACCAGTGGGACGAGTACCTGGAACGGATGTGTTCCTTCGAGAAACTGGGGCTGTTTGCCATCCCCGCCTGGCTGGCCCGGCTCTACATCGCCGCCACGCGCTGGCTGCTGCGGGTGCTGGCCTGGATCGGCGTGGGCGTGGCCGCCTTCTTCACCCGCCAGATGGAATACGAAGCCGACCTGTACGAGGCCCAACTGGTGGGCAGCCGCTGGTTCGTGCAGACGATGAAGGACCTGTGGCAACTGCAAGTGGGTCACGCCCAAGCCGTGGATTTCCTCCATCTTTCGCACCACGACCGCCGCCTGGCGGTGGACTTTCCCGAGATGGTCCAACGCCTGGTGGAACAGTTCCGCAAGGAAGAGCCGGACGCCTTCGAGAAGAAGTGGCTCCCTCAGCAGCGGCTCTCCTGGGACGACACCCACCCGACCGATCCGCAGCGGATTCGGGCCGTGCAGCGGGAGGGATTTGCCGGGCTGTTTCGGGACCAGGAGATCGCCTTGCTGCCGGCGCGGGTGCTGTTTGTGCAGTTCGGTACACTGTGCCGCCAGCTGACCGAGCAGTGGTACCGCCGCACGCTCCCCCAGGAGTTCTCCCCGGAGTGGCTGCGTCCGGTGGAAGAAATCATGCAGCACCACGGCAGGGAACGCACCTACAGCCGCTCCCTGGAGCGGTACTGCCAGGGAGGGATGTCCATCTGGTGGTTCCTGGTAATGCTGCGGGAAGCCGAACGGTTGCCTTTGTCCTGGCAGCCGCAACAGTTGGCTCCCGACGAGCTGGCCGGCCGGCTTCGCTATTACCGCGAGCAGGTGGTGCAGCTCCGAGGGCAATTCAACGAAGGGGTCGATCCCTTCCAGCACGGAATTGCCCAGCGCCTCTGGCACCGGCTCTTCCACGCCCTGGCCGCCGCCACGCTCAATCAAGACGTGGCTGCCCAGCTGAAACAAAGCGCCCACGAAGCAGCCCAGCAGGCCGACCAGGACATGGCAAAAGGCCGCCCGCTGATCCTCCCCTGGTGCCGCATCCTGGTGGACCGGCTGCAACTGGCCCTAGGCTGGGCCGAAGGCTCGCCGCAACAGGCCCACAGAGCCGGCGTGGACGGAAAGCTGCTGCTACACGTCCACCTGCTGCGGCGCTTGATGGCCCAAGCCAAAGTGGCCACCGAGTTGTTTCTCGATTGGCTGGGCTTGCAGTTCCTGTTGCAATCCCTGGAGGAGATCCGCTCCGACCAGCTCCAAGACCTCGTGTGGCACCAATGCGAACGGCTGGCTGGTACCCTGGAAAACAAGGTCGAACACTGGATCGGCTCGTTCGGCTCGCTGGACTATCCCCTGGATGAAGGGAAAGCCGTCACGGTGGCCGACTGGCTGGTTCAATCGGTCGATCCGCCCGAGGAGTTGCCGTCCCCGCTGCGCGTCTTTCTCCGCGTGGACAACATCACCGATCGCTTCGGCTTGCTGCTGGTGCGGATTCTCTCCCGGTGTTGCTCCCTGGCCGAACGGGTGGAACAGGCCGTGGGACTGCCCCCGCTGCCCGAGCCACCACAGGACGAAAGCTAACGCGCGGCTCCTGCGGTCCCGGGGCAACGTGCCGGATGCAAGTGTCGATGGGCGGTGGCCCGTGGGGATGTGGAGCCAGCGTCCGGTGAAAAGCAAGCTGCTGCCGCTGGGAAAGACGGCTGGCAACGGTCCGGCCAAAACACGCCTCTGCCCCCGCTGCCGGGGCTCACTTCCCTCGCGGCAGCCGCCCGGCGCTGGACTGGAAATAGCGCCGCCGCCGCTTCTGCCGAGGGGTCGGGTCGCCCTGCTGCTCTTGCAAGTCCTCCAGGTTGGCCTGGCAGTAGCGGCAGCCGATCACCTGCAAGTGGAACCGGACGTAGCGGGCCGTCGGGGCATCGAGCTTTTTTTCCAGATAGGCTTGCAGTTGTTCCCGCTCCGGGCAAGTGAGCCGGTGCCGCCGCCAGATGGCTCCCAGCGTGTGCACCCCCTGGTCGCGCAAGGCCACGATGGCCCGCAGCTCCTCCAGCAGTCGCGGATGGTGCCGCAGTGTCTCCTCCACGCAGGCCATCTCGTCGGGGGGGAGGGCCTCGTCCAGGTAGGCTTCCAGGTGTTCGCGGGAAAAGGGGATCTGGCTCATCACGGGGGATTCAGCTCGGGGAAGACGTCTTCGGGCAGGCCTTGCCTGCGGACTTCGCTTTTGAGCTTTCGCAAAAACTCGAACTTGATGTTGGCCACCGTTTGCTCGGAGAGTTGGAGCACGGCGGCGGCCTGCTTGTTGGCCAGCCCGCGCACAAACAGCAGCTCCGTGCAGCGAATCTTCTCCCAATCGCCCCGGCGACGCCAGTGCCCGAGCACCTGCCGCATGGCGGCCACCAGGGCTTGTTCTTCCAGGTGTTGCTGCTCGCGGCGGCCCAGCACGGTGGAGGCCCCATGGACGGGACTGCGCAGCTGCCACTGACTTTCCGGGTCGTTGCTGGCGGCCGACAGGGGGATACTGGGTCGGCGGCCCTGGCGGCGCAGGAAATCGGTCAGCTTGTAGGTGGCGATGGTGAACAGGTAGGTTTCCAGGGAGCGGCTTTCGTCGTAGTTGGGCAAGCTGGTCAGGAAGCCGATCAGGGTCTCTTGCACGATGTCCTCGGCTTGGTCACGGTCGCGGAGCCGGGCGCGGACGAAAGCCAGCAGCCGCCCCTCGTAACGGGCGATGAGTTCTTCCCATGCCTGGGCCTCGCCACGGCGGATGCGGTGGACCAGTTGGCGATCCGACTCGGCCGAGCTGGAAGGGGTCATGCGCTTGGGGACCGGCTTGCCGCCACGGGGGATGAAGATCGCGGGACCGCAGCGGCAAACCGCCTACTGCGGCCACACCCCGGCCAGCCACAGGGCTGCGCCGCCCAGGGCCAATATGACGCCGCCGGTGCCCCACTGCAAGGCGCGGCGGAACCGGCCCCCGGTGCCCAGGTTCACCTTGATCCCCACCAGCACCACGCCCGCGGCAAGCCACAGCCAGCCGAATCCGGCAACCCACCGCCTGGCCGCCCCGATGGCCTGGACTTCCCGCACCAGGCTCTCCAGCCGGTTGACAGCCTGCTGGTCGAACACCACCAAGGCGTGCAGGCGGTACATCGTGCCGGCCGTGGCCGACTGGTGCCGCTGGCGATAGGTTTCGCGGACCAGGGAGTGGGCGAACTGAGGCCAGTTCTGGAGCTTCCTGGCCACCAAGGCCGCCTCGGCCTCGGAGAGTTCAAACTGCACCAGGGCCAGCTCCGCGGCCCGCTGGCACACCCGCTGCTGGAGTTGCCCCTGGGCGGCCAGCTCGTCTTCGGGGAGATAAAACTCGGTGTGCACCGTGGCGTGCAGTTGCCAGGCTTGCGGGGTGCCATGCCGGGTCCAAGGCTGCTGGCGGGAAACCCAGTCCGGCTCCGGCGGATCACTCTGCTGGGCAGTCGGCTTCGCGGGGGAGGTGGCCTGGTCCGTTTTGTCTTTTGGCTCCGGGGCCGGCAGGGGCGCTGCCGAGGGGGGCTTGGGCGCCTGCGGCCGGGAAGAGCGCCGCCCGGCCGAGTCGCCGGGGACCAGGTCGCCTTGGATCGCCGCTGTCTGCTGGGCCAGTTGACGTTGCCGCCCGGCTTGTTCCCGTAGAGCTTCTTCCCGCAGGAGGCGGTTGGAGTACCAATGCCAGATGGCCCCCCCGATCAGCACGGTCCACAGCACGTTCATGCCCCAAGCCAGGACCAGTCCTGGTATCCCACGGCGATGGCCGCCGTTGAGCCAGGTCAACACGGCGGCCCCGGCCAGCACAGCCAGCACCACCAGGACCAGGGGAGCCAATGCCGGATCAGCTTCCACACCAGGAGACATCGTGTTTGGGGTTCCTTGTTGTTAGGAATACACGGACGGCTTGGGAACCGCCGCTGCCCCCCGGGCAGGTCGCTGGTGCGGCGGCACCCAAGGGGCGGCCATCTGCACCGCAATGGCCACGGTAACAGCCAGGAACACTCCCCAGGGGCTGGGGAACGGGATGAACAATCCCAGCAGCCACGCCCCCAGGCCGCAGAGGGCCACGCTCCACAGGCTGACCCGGGCCCAGCGGAAAAGTTCCGTCTGTTTCCACCAGCGAAGCGCCCCGAACAGCAAACCCAAGTACAGCATGTAGGCTCGCAGCGTGGGATCGCCGCTGGGGGTGGTCAGCTGCGCGTTCCAGAGCGGCTCCAGTCCCCCGGCCACCGGGGCCAGGTGCACGGCCAGCGAGTTTTGCAACTGCCAGCTCAACGCTCCCAGCAGCATGCCCACTCCCACCAGGGTGAACCTGCGGGAAAAACTTTCGGCTGCCACGTGCTCCCAGGCAAAGCCCAGCAGCAGCACCGCCCAGCTTGCCGCCGTGGCCGACAGGGCCAGCCACAAAAACTGGTTCCAGGTGGCCGGGAAAAGCAGCGGGGCCAGCAGCGAAGCCACCACCGGGGCCACCACCCCGGCCGTCACCACCGCCCCCAGCCGGTAGGCCCAACGCTCCGGGGCGTTTCGCCACGGGGGGGACCACCTGGGAGGGGCAAGCGGGGCCACGGGCACGTGCTCGGCCGTTTCGATCACCCGCACCCCCGGCTGTTCTGCCACCGGGGGAGCAGCCGGCGGAGGGCTCGGGGGACCGGGGACGGTCTTCGCCCCGGAGGACTTCTCCGGCTCCGCTTCCGGCTCCTGCACCATCAACCAAGCGACGTAATACACCACGTAGAGCACGCCCAGCACGATCAGGGCCTGCACCCAAAGCTCGGCGGTCACCAGCAGCAACCCCACCAAGCCCACCAGCACCAGCACTTTGGCCCAAAGGGGAAGACCGCTGGCTTTGAGCCACCCGCGCACGCGGGCGTGCAACTGCCGCAACCAGTTCATCACCGGCTCGGGGGTGGCGCCTCCCTCGATTCCCGCGTGGCCAAGAGGCTCCGCCGGGGCAGCCGGAGAATCTTCCACCGGCCGCGTGGCAGCCAGGGGGTTGGCCGGGCCGGCCGAGTCGATCAGCTCAATCGGCGGGACTTCGCTGCCCCGAGGGCTCATCACCGGCACCGGACCGGGCGGGGGGGGCGGCAACTGGGCCAGCATCTGCTCCACCGTGGCGAAACGGTCCTGGGGGTCCTTGGCCAGCGCGCGGGCCACCACCGGGCGGAACGGCTCGGGCACTTCTTCCAGCCGCGGCTGGGCCGTCAGGTGCTTCATCAAGATCTCGCCCACCGATTCCCCCTCAAAAGGTGCATGGCCGGTGAGCATCTCATAAAGCAGCACGCCCAGGGCGTAGATGTCGATCCCCTGGCCGTAGCGGCCGCTGGCGATCTCCGGGGCCATGTAATAGACCGTGCCGATGTTCTCCGTCTGCCCGCTGCGGCGATTGGGCGAAAGATACTTGCTCAGCCCGTAATCCCCCACCTTGACCACCCCCTGATCGTTGAAAATGTTGCCCGGCTTCAGGTCGCGGTGGACGATCCCCTGGCGGTGCAGGTAAGCCACGGCTTGGGCCAGCGGGTGGAACCAGGCCATGGCCAGCTGCGGGGGCATTCCCTGGGGATGGTGGGCGATGACCCGATCCAGCGTCTCCCCCTGCACGTGCTCCATCACCACCCAGTAGTCGCCCCGGCCGTCCTGGCGGATATCTAGCAGCATGACCAGGTGGGGGTGTTTCAGGTTCAGGCAGTGCCGCACGCCGCGCAGTTCCACTTCCAGGTTGCGGCGGATGAGCTTCAGGGCCACTTCCTTGCCCCCGTCGCTTACGGCGGCATACACCTCGCCAAACCCCCCGTGGCCGATCCCCCGGCGAATGGTAAACCCCGGCAGCGGCTTGCTGCCCGGCTCGTAAGTAAACGACCCGGTGCGTGCCGTGGCAGGTTCCCCGGGGGATGGCGCTGCGCGAGGTTCCATGATCCCAGGCTCCCAACTTACGACGGCTCCAGGGCAACTGGCGGCAATCCCGGCACCCTCCTGGCCCACGCTCCTTCCATTGTACTCGCAGCCACCACGGCTGCCGAAGGATGCCCCGAGGGAGGCCGCCCCTGGGACCTCCCCCTGGGCTTTCAGCAGCCGAAAGCCTCCGGCGGGCCCACCACGGCCTCTACCCGCCATCCCGGCTGCGGGACTGGTCAAAGTACCGCGTTACCTGCTCCACGATGTCGCCCGAGGCGTCCTTCTGGTGCACGGGAATCTCCGCGTAGGCGTCGTGCTCCTGGTCGGCCAGGCGAGCCGCCACATGGATCCGCGTTTGCAGATCGCGCACCAGCGCCTTGAGCCGCGCCAGGTGGCTGTCGTCAAACTGGAACTGGTTCATCGTCTCGGCCGCCTTGACCATCTCCAACTGGGCAGCCAGGTTCTCCACCTCCAGCCGCAACTGCTCCTGGGCGGCGAGCATCCCTTGCAACTGCTTGCCCAAGGCCTCCAGCGACCGCTTGCGCGCCTGATAGACCTTGCGAAGATGCTCCAGCGTGGACTGGTTGGTTTTGAACCGCTGGAAGCGGTGCTCCAGGTCCTGGCGTACTTCCTGGGCCGTGTAGGTGCGTCCGGCATAGACGTAGCTCTGGCGGCCTTCGGCCAGGTCGTCGCGGAGCATGAGGATTTCGGCCTGGTCCCGGCGCAGCTTTTCCTCCAAGCGGGCGATGCGTTGGGCCAACTGCTCCAGGCGGACCTCCTCTTCCACCATGCGGCGCCGATTCTGGCGAATGATCGGCTCCAGCTCGGCCAGCATTTTGCGGGCTCGCCGCAGCTCGAACTCCGTAGGCACCTTCTCCCGCACCGACTGCCGCACGTCCTCCACCACGGTGCTCAAGTAGCTCAACCCATCGCGGCCAAAGACCAATCCCAGCAACAGCACCGTGCCCAGCCCGTAAAACAAGGCTTTCCGCAACATGACACCGACTCCTGTACCCGAGGGAACAACCAACCCTGCAACCGGCGGCCACCCCGTCCCAACTCCCCGCACCGGGGGGGACTTCCGGCCCTCTTCACCGTGTCCCGTATCCGGGGTGCCCGTTGGAAGATTCGCCCCGGGGGCCGAAGTCTTGAAAAAAACTTCCCAGGGGGAGAAAAACTACCGCCGCCCGGTCGCCCCGGACGCCCTGCCGCCACCCGGGCAACATTTTGCCCTAGGGGGTTTTCGGGTAAACTAGACTGCGGCCGGCCGGTTTGCCCCGTGGCGGCAAGCCACACAGCACCCCGGCTAGGCCCGGTGGCCGGGCCGGAGGTGCCCAAGTTGGATTTTCCCCCTTCTCGTCGATTGCAAGGAGTTGCCACAGTGAAACAGGATGCCCGCCGCCAGAATGGTTCCCGCCTCGAACTGACCCGCCGCCAGATGCTGAAAGCCACCGGCACCGCAGCCGCCGCCTCGGCCCTGGCCACAGTGGCCGTGCCGCACGTGCACGCCGGAGAGAACAACACGATCCAGTTGGCCCTGGTCGGGGCCGGAGGACGCGGCACGGGAGCGGCGGCCGACGCCCTGGTCTCCCGCTTCGGTCCCACGCGGCTGGTGGCCATGGCCGACGTGTTCGACTACAAGCTCAAGTCCAGCTACAAGCGGCTCTCCACCCAGTTTGCCGACAAGGTGGACGTGCCGCCGGAGCGGCGATTTTTGGGCTTTGACGCCTACCGCAAGGCGATGGATTGCCTGCGGCCCGGGGATGTGGTGATCCTGACCACCCCGCCGGCTTTCCGCTGGGTGCATTTTACCTATGCCATCCAAAAGGGGCTGCATGTGTTCATGGAAAAGCCGGTCACGGTGGATGGCCCCACCACCAAGAAGATGCTCCAACTGGCCAAAAAGGCCGAGGCCAAGGGGCTGAAAGTGGCCGTGGGGCTGATGTGCCGCCACTGCCGGGCCCGGCAGGAGTTGTTTCAGCGGATCAAGGACGGAGCGATTGGCGAGATTGTGCTGCTTCGGGCCTACCGCGTGGTGGGACCGACCGGCTCGGCCTTCGCCAAGCGCAAGCCCGACGGCATCTCCGAGCTGCTCTACCAGATCAAGAACTTCCACGCTTTCCTTTGGGCCAGCGGTGGGGCGGTGAGCGACTTCCTGATCCACAACATCGACGAGTGCTGCTGGATGAAGGACGACTGGCCGGTGGAGGCCAAGGGTTTCGGCGGCCGCCACTACCGCGGCCAGTACGTGGACCAGAACTTCGACACCTACAACGTGGAGTACACGTTCCGCGACGGCAGTAAGTTGTTCCTGGCCGGGCGGTGCATGGCCGGCTGCTACAACGAGTTTGCCAGCTACGCCCAGGGAACCAAGGGCTCGGCGGTGATCTCCACGGCGGCCCATACGCCGGCCCGCTGCCGCATCTACAAGTCGCAGCGACTGACCAAGGACGAGCTGACGTGGGCCTACCCGCAGCCGGAACCCAACCCCTACCGCGAGGAATGGAACGACCTGCTGCAAGCCATCCGGGAGGATCGCCCCTACAACGAAGTGCCACGCGGGGCGATGGCCAGCCTGGTCACGAGCATGGGCCGCCTGGCCGCCCACACCGGGCAGGTGGTCACGCTGGAGCAGATGATGAACCACCCGCACGAGTTTGCCCCCGAGGTGGACAAGCTCACCTACCAGTCCCCGGCTCCGCTTCGCGCCCGGGAGGACGGCACCTACCCGGTGCCCATGCCCGGCATTTTGACCGACCGGGAGTACGCTTCCTAGCAAGGTGTGCGGTCTTGGGGCGTGGGTGTTGGGCGAGCCCGCGGCTAAAGCCGCGGGAGGCGTGAAGGCTTGGGGGCTTGGAGGCCATGAGCCCCGCACGCCAGTGCGGGGAGAGACGGTATCGGCTTGCGGCTTGCGGCGTGCGCCGGTGCTGCCGCACCGGAGGTCGTGGGTCTTGGGTCTTGCGGCGGTGCTTCCGCACCGAAGCCGGAACAAGCGCCGGTTTTTGCAATCGGCGAGCCGCCGGCGTAAGCCGGCGGTTCTCCGGCGAGCCGGGAGCGTAAGCTCCCGGAGGGCTTGGAGGCTTGGGGGCTTGGAGGGATGGCGAGCCGCTGGCTTCAGCCAGCGGAGAAAAATAACGCAATGCACTTATTTGGCTCTCCCCGGGCTCCAAGCCCGGGGCTCGCCAACCGCGTGCTGACGCACGCGGCTCGCCGGAGAAGCATCGACTCGTTTTTGCTCTGGGGGCGCTTCGTCTTATGCTGGCACGCTAAACACGTACGTCAGCTTTAGCTGGCGGAGCAACGGCGAGCCGCAGGCGCCGGCCGGCGGTTGGCCTGCGTAGCAACGGCCACAAACGGTAGCAACCGCGTGCTCACGCACGCGGCTCGCCAGACAAAAATCAATTCTTTTGCTCTGGGGGCGCTTCGTCTTGTGCTGGCACGCTAAACGCGTACCATCAGGCGGCAAATCAACCGCGCCAGCGGACCGCTTACCCCGTGCGAGCCAAACCGCAGCTGCTCCCCGTCCGGGTAGTAATCCTGCTGACACTTCTCACAGCGGTATCGCGGAATGAGGAAGCAAACTACGCCCAACCGCGTCTGCACCTGGAGACGGACCCGACCGCGGTGCCGCAGTGTTTGGCCGCACTGGGGACAGCAGGAGGGTTTTTCAGCAGGCTTGGCCTCCTCGGCCCAGTGGCGGAACGTCTGGTTGGCCATTTGTTGCAGCCATTGGCAGACGAGTTGTTCGGTCTTCTCGCTCTCGG
>Ga0256839_1002463_pt1 | contig 20513 bp, 28 predicted proteins | sample 354166metaG_FD_185968 | JGI IMG/M metagenome (GOLD analysis project Ga0256839, IMG submission 185968) | Hydrothermal vent microbial communities from Mid Atlantic Ridge, Atlantic Ocean - 354-166 | ecosystem: Environmental > Aquatic > Marine > Hydrothermal vents | place: Atlantic Ocean: Mid... | reverse complement strand
GAATCCCCTTGCCGTCCAGTGCATAGATGACCTCTACATTGGGGACAACATCCAAAAGATTATTGATCTTACCGATGATCACATCCAGTGTGGCAGACTCATCATTCTCCACTGTCTGTGTGATATTTCTACTCATGATATAGCACAGATATGCTCTAGCTTTGGTACGGATCTGTGCGTACTCTTGTATCTCTTTGACCATTAACATCGTTTTTTATCCTTTCGAATGTATATTGCTTATTGAACTATTCCGATCTTTTCGCCGTATCGAACTTTTTGGTTGACTGCAATATTTGGCACTATTGCACCTTTTTGTGCAAAATGCAGCAGAGTCGACCCCATCTCGAACCATCCTAAAAGTGCCCCCCTCTCAAGGGTGAGATCCTTATAGGTGTAGTGCTGCGGTTCGCGTATATCGGAGTTGGTCTGTACCTTCGGCTCGAAGGTGACGGCCATCTTGCCGACATTGAGCGCACCGACGAGTACAAGTACATGCATCCGTCCCTTGTCATCCTCGCACTCGATGATCACACGTTCATTCTCGATGAAGAGATCCTTCTTGTTACGAAGCAGTGGAAAGTTGACCGGATAGAGCTTGCCCGGGATATGGGTAAGCGAATGGATCTTGAGCGTGAAGGGCATATGGTAGCGGTGGTAGTCTTTGGGCGAGAGATAGAAGTTGATGAACCTCCCTCCTTCCATCCACTCGGCTGCTGCTTTGTGATACCTGCCGAAGAGTGCTTGGATAGAGTACTCCATCCCCTTGATCTGATACGCCTTGCCTTTATCTATCTCTCCATAGTCCGTTACCAGAGCATCCACACCGCTGATGAGCGCACGCTTTGCCGAAGGCATAGGACGCTCGATCTCCAGTGGACGGGTAAAGAGTGCATTGAGTGTCTCGTAGGTCGAAGGTGCACGGAACTCAGACATTTCCAGCCCCATCAGCTTGACGTAGGAGGCATTGATAACGTGCTGGATAATAGAGGGGAAACGCTTGGAGGCGAACTTCCCGAACAGTGTGGAGATGGCGGAGGTATAGTGTTTCTTAGCCATTTCTTTCCTTTTCGAAGTGCGCAAGCGCTTCGGTCATCAGCTCGATATGGTAGTTCTCCTGATAGTTGATGAAGTCGAAGAACTTCGCCAGCTGAGGCGCATCTTTGCCTACCGCATCGGAGAGCTTGCGGCACTCGTCTTTGGCGGCGATCTCCTCTTCGATCTCGCCGTTGGCGGGGTTCTTTCCCATTCCCTCGGCATTGGCACCGGGAAGTGTACCGTAGTTCTTTGGGTTCATCATATGATCGATCAGCATTTTATCCATGGACATGGAGACTCCTTACAGTTTGGAAGCCATTATACCATTGTCCGATTGAAGCTTACTTTTTGATGGTGTCATTGATCGTTTTTTCCAACCCTCCTACAAAGCCTTCTATCTGCTTACCCAATGATTCTATAAAACGCTTGGTCTTTGCAAGATCGATATTGATATGCGCATCATCCACCCTGATACCGACACTCTCCTCCATGTCGATTTTTCCTTCGGAGATATTATGCTGTACCGTCTCGGCTTTTTGTTGCAAGGTATGCTGAAGCGAAGTAAAAAATGCTTTTGTTTTACTCAGATCGATCTCTATCTTGTCGTCTTCTATATCAATACCTATCTTTTTGAAAAGATCATCCTGTTCATGTGCCATATTTTCTCCTTTTTATATATTGAAATCCACTACTCTCCCACCTTTATATGATAGGTCTCTTTCACGCTTTCATCGTCTCCCCAGTCGCTGTTGAAGAGCAGTTGTGTGCCATCGGGAGAGACATTGACCTGCACGCCACAGCCGTAATCTGTGCTATTATGTGTCTGGGCAAAACGCTCCACGGTTCCAGACCCGTCCAGTTTGAGGGCAAAGACCTCTCTCATCCCACTGCCGTCCCAAAGATAGCGTGTATTGAGATAGCACCAGCCCGGTCGTTGATAGTTGCGACAGGAGACGTGACCGCCATTGTATTTGTCCGGACGCACATCGATCCCATAGAAGACATTTGGCTCATAGCTTGAGCATTTCATCTCGGTCAAGCTGCCGCGGAGATGTTCGTTTTGCGTATAGGCTGTCTCGGCAAAACTATCCGCCCAATAGAGATGATACCCCAGCCGTATGATGCTCTGATCGGCATTCCAGACCTGCGTCTTCGGATAGGGCTTGGCATTGCCCGCCTGATTGGCTCGATCGGTAATGCGTGTCACACGGTTGCCAAACACAGGGTCGATATAGCTTGCCAAGTAGTCCGGTTTGGCTACATCAGCTTCGTTTTTTTCGTCAAACACAGTATCGGTCGGATAGGTTTTGCCCCCTTCATACCGGTGACAGTAGTCGATCTCCATTACCTCCGATCGGTTGATATGGCTGTTACAGCCATACTGATAACTCCAGATCTCCCGCACCGTCTCGATACCGTCGGTTGCGGGATGGTCACTGCTGTTCTCCAGTGCGGTATCATGGGTGTTGGCATCATTTTCAAATGTATATGCCATCAAAGCATCCAGAGGCTTCAAAAGTGCCTTCATCGAATCGACCGATCTATTGCCTGTCGGATAAGAATGGGTCGCCGGTGTATAGACCTGATAATCTTTTTTGGAGGCATCGATCGTACCCAACAGGGCATATTCACTAAGCGGGATACGTGCATCGGTATCGTTCAGTGTCCGTTCATTGTTGTCGTAGCGCTGGATCACTACATTGGTATTGGCAGGCAGGTGTCGCATCTTTTCGTTGTCATCCCAAAAGATTGGCACGGTCACTGCTGTCTCCCACCCTGTATATCCCCACCCAGTCATGGTCGCCCGAGAGTTCCCCCTCTACGCGGATCGAAACGACCTCACCACTCTCCACCTCCGTCGAAACGGTCGAAACCTTCGGTGCCGTATCGATAACAAGTGTATAGGGAACGAATACCGTTATCTCACCACTGCTTGTCGGTACATATATCTCTTTACGCGCGATGCCTGCCACCACTGCAGATACTGCAACGGCAACGATAATGAACTGTTCCATAAGGGATCCTTTTGTTCATTATAGCTAAAAAGAATCGCCTAATTATCAGAGAAACGCAAGCAGTGATGCCGTCACTGCGACATTGAGAGACTCCACCCCTCGATTCATAGGGATGGAGATACTCTCGTCACACAGTCCCTCTATATGAGGGGATACTCCGTCACTCTCATTGCCGAGGATAAAAATGGTCTTATCTCCATAATGCTCCGCTTTAAAGCTGTTCGGGGCATGCGAGGAGAGTGTATAGAGGTGTGCACCTTTCTCTTTAAAACGTTGCAGCGTATCGGCAAGGTTGTTTGTCTTGATGATAGGCATCTTGAAAAGCGTACCGGCACTCGCTTTGATCACCAGCGGGCTGATCTGTGCCGCTCCCTTGGTCGGAAGCAGGATCGCATCGATGTTGCCCGCCGCACAGGAGCGGATGATCATCCCGAGATTTTGAGGATTGGTCACCCCGTCAAGTGCGATGATACGATACGAAGCGTGTGTGGATAGGAACGCCTCCTCACTACCGAAGTGCTCCAGTACGATATCCAGTGCAACCCCCTGATCCTGCTTGGCATTCTTAGAGATGCGTGAGAGTACTTTCTTGTCATGGTAGGCGATCTCTATATCGCGTTTTTTTGCCAAAGAGAGGATCTCATTGAGCACCTTGGCAGGTTTGTTGGAGTCACTCAGATGCAGTTTGTAGATAGAGATCGTCTTGTCCTGCAACGCTTCAAGTACCGCATTGCGTCCATAGATCGTCAGCACTTTATCAAAGAAGGCTTTCTTTGCCAGGTATGCTTCCGAATCCTTCATGCAGTGCTCCTAAAAATGAAAGCACTGCCACGCAATGCATACCGACACTCTTTACCCCAAGGGCACTTGTTCCTACGGTCGGGCGCACTATTCACTCCTCACTCCTCACTTCAAAATAAACGCAAGCGTTTATTTTGACTCCCCGTTCCAAGCGATATGCGGTTTGCCGTTCTCATCAAACTCCACCGCAGGCATCCCCATGATATTGTAGCCGCCATCTACATAGTGGATCTCTCCGGTAACCGCCGAGGAGAGGTCGCTGAGCAGGTACATCCCCGAGTTCCCTACCTCTTCGATGGTGACATTCTTTTTTAGCGGCGCGTGTGCCGCGTTCCACTTGAGCATGAAGGAGAAGTCCCCGATGCCTGCAGCAGCCAAAGTCTTGATAGGACCTGCACTGATGGCATTGACACGGATACCGTCACGTCCAAGATCTTCCGCCAGATACTTTACTGTCATCTCAAGCGCTGCTTTGGCGACCCCCATCAGGTTGTAGTTGGGGATGTACTTCTCCCCGCCGTAGTAGCTGAGTGTCAGTACCGATGCCTTGTCGCTAAGGATCGGTTTGAGTTCACGAGTGATCTCGATGAGCGAATAGACCGAGATATCCATCGCCACATCGAACGCCTCTTTGGAGATATCCATGAAGCGACCGCTAAGCCCCTCTTTGGGAGCGAATGCAATGGAGTGCACAATGAAGTCGATCTGACCGAAGTCCTTTTTGAGTGATTCGCGAAGTGCTTTGATCTCCTCGGGCTTGCTCACATCACACGGATAGAGTCTCGCCCCACATCCCAGATCCTCTGCGATGGGTGTGAGTTTCTGCTCGAAACGTTCGTTGAGGAACGTGATCGCCATCTGAGCACCCTGCTCCTGACACGCTTTGGCGATCCCGTAGGCGATAGATTTTTTGTTGGCGATCCCGAGGATCACCCCCTTTTTACCCTTCATTATCATTCTCTTGCTCCTGAAATAAATTCCGCTATTTTATCATCATTGAGGTAAAATGTAGTACTAGTCAACCATAAAATCATAAAGAAAGATTATCTATGAAAGATCATATACTCATTATCAATACCGGCGGTACATTCAACAAATATTATGATCCTGTAGAGGGAGCACTCAAAGTAGATACTGAAGGCAAGGCGCTCAAAGCGCTTGCGTCACACTGGCTCTGTGAGTTTGAGATCATCAATATCATCGCCAAAGACTCGCTTGAGATGACAAGTCAGGATAGACTTGAGCTGCTTGCAACAATACATCGGAGCGAGTGTGACAAGATACTGATCGTCCATGGTACCGATACGGTGCATCTGAGTGCCGAGTATCTTGCTGATGCGGATATAGGGAAAGTGATCGTGTTCACAGGTGCGATGGTGCCCTACGCCTTCAATCCGACCGAAGCGACAGCGAATTTCGCTATGGCTTACGGTTTCTTGGTCGGTACCGACAGAGAGGGTGTCCATATCGCGATGCACGGGAGTGTTGCGCCCTATAATAGGATATATAAGGATCGCAAAGAGGGATGTTTCAAGCTGCGCGCTTAACGGTGGTTTTCGACTGTAGGAGGGATGATCTCACCGCTTGCCTGCATACTGAGTGCTTCGGGGAAGGCTCTATAGTGTGCGCGTACTGCGTTGGCAAGGCGTTGTTTGACCCGTTCATCTATGTATACACGACTGTCCTCGGGAAGCGCATCGATCAGAGAGAGCAGCAGTCTGTCCTGTGGCGCAGGCATCTTCTCAAGCCAGCTGTAGAGCAGCGGACGATTCACGTGTGAGGGGATGGAGCCCATGATCCCTATATCGTTCTGATCGTGCACCAAAAGCCCCGAGGTCGTCCCGCGATCGAGCGTAAGTACCTGAAAGAAATAGAGCGTATGGTAGTCGAGCTGTTGTGCTTTTTCTTGATCCGTAAAAGTCCGATAGTACTGAAGTGCTTGCAGTGTGATCCCTATATAGGCATCGATCACCGCCTTGCCAAAGCGTTTGGCAAATGCCAGATCCGCTTCAAAATCACCGGTGTTATACCCCTCAAGATAGAAGTGGCTTACGCCTCTGGTACGTTTAAGTACAGGGATGTAGAAGTAGCGGTTTCCCTGCGAGGCGCCCTCCTCGTAGAGATCGTCGCTCACACGCTCAAGTGCGATGTCGAAATCGCGTTTGAAGACATCGTTTCTCAGTGAAGGATTGAGGTCTGCCATGATCCTCCAGTACCCCTTGCCTTGACGCATCTGCGTCCATGAGATATGCATATGCATTGAGGGTGCGTGAGGGTTTTGCGGATGGATGATCGTAGAGATCGCCGTTGCCGAGGAGAGCTTTTTGGTCTCGTCATCATCGTAGTGTACCTGAGAGATATTGACCGATCCCCTGTCAAAGGTCGTCTCATCCCGTGTCTCATAGCGGACACCACCCCCATGCCGCCCCTCGTCTCTGAGCCACTCCACCGCTTCGCAGGCTTTGTCTCCCCCCAGTTCATGGCTGACATTGTCAAGATTGGTGACAAAATAGTGCTGCAGTTCTTCTGCCAGATCATAGGCTCTCTTGGCTTGGGATGCCTTTGCCATTGTTCTCATTAGCTTCCTTTGAGTATAATTTGGAAAATTATAGCAGAAGAAAATAGAAGAATGCTCTTTTTTGTGATCATTCATTGACTTTTTTCTGCTAATATCTTGCTCATTGTCGGAAGAATAAAAATATCAGGAGAAGTAAAAAATGAGACTACGATCTACACTCCCTTTTCTCTCTGCCGCAGTCTTGATGACCGGCTGTACCGAATCGATCACCCATATAATCACACCCAAAGAGACGCACGCTCCCTCTTCACAAAGAGTCGTGTCACACAACGATGAAAAGCCTACGCCTCAAAAAGAGGCAAAGTTCAATACGGTGATGCATGCCGTGGCAAAGAGTACGCAAACTGATCCGAAGTACAACCGGATACGACTGACCACTCCCGAAGAGAAGCGTTGGTTTAAAGCGTTGATGTACCGTTTATGGGACAGACAGATCACCCGTGCGCAATTCATCGCCGAGAGCCTCTCAAAATACCCGGAGCATCGCTATGAGTTCACCTATATTGCCAATGCCTATCAGAACTATTGATAGAAGCCTTTGTGAAACCTCCAAAGCATTCCGGCAGTCGCAATTAGTGCTGTTTGAGCGCTCCTTTGTCGCACTTGACCCAAAGAGCTACACGATCATTTTTCAGAGGGTTCGATAGGCAATAGGGTCAGTAATCCCGGCCTCCTCAAATCCTTTCAGGCGCAATCTGCAGCTGTCACATACACCACACGCACGCTCCTCGTCCTTGTAGCAGCTCCACGTGTGCTCCAGCGGCACATCAAGCGCTATGGCTTTGGCAACGATCTGTGCTTTTTTGAGGTGAACCAGAGGTGTCTTGATCTCGATACGGGTCTCCTCTTTTGTACCGAGATTGATCGCTTTTTGCATCTGTGCTATGTAGCTCTCGCGGCAGTCGGGATAGCCTGAACTGTCCTCCTCGACCACACCGATATAGAGTGCTTGTGCTTCGTGTTTTTCGGCTATGGAAGCGGCGATAGAGAGGAAGATACCGTTGCGAAAAGGCACATAAGTCACGGGCACCCCCTCTTCTATCCCTCCGGTGGGTACATCGATACTGCGGTCAGTCAATGCGGATGCCCCTATCTGTGTAAAGAAGGGTAGATCGATTTCATACTGTGCACCGCTTCCAAGCATTTGGGCGATCTTTCGAAAACACTGTAACTCTTTGTGCTCGGTCCTTTGTCCATAGTTGAAGTGCACAGCGATGATCTCGTAGCCCTCCTCTTTGGCAATATAGCTGCTTAGTGCACTGTCCATGCCTCCTGAGATGATGCATACCGCTTTTTTCATCGATCGATCCTTCGTTTGGGTTTGAACTGCATTTTACCAATATTTGGGTAAAATGGCACCTATGATAATAGATTTAGTGAATGAAACAGACCTTCTTGTAGATACCTATCTGCTTGAAAAGATCGCTGAGGATCTGACCCAGCGTCAGATCGAGCTGATCATTACCGACAATGAGGGTATCAGAGCTCTCAATAGCAAACACAGAAGTATAGACAAAGCCACGGATGTGCTGAGCTTTCCTCTGGGAGGAAAAGAACATCCTGCAATGCCTCTGGGAGCGATCGTGATCTCCAAAGAGTTCGTCGAGGCAAAAGCTGCAGAGCTGGGACATACCAAGCAAGAGGAGCTGACCTTGCTTTTTATCCACGGATTGCTGCATCTTGTAGGGTATGACCATGAGATGGATGAGGGGCAGATGCGACACAAGGAGGAGGTCATCATCGATGCGTGGCAACTTCCAAAAAGCCTGATCGTGCGTAATGAGGAGGATGAGGTATGAGCTTTTTGATCTTTGTCGTTGCCATCGGTGTACTGATCTGGGGAGCGGATATGCTCATCCACCAAAGTGAGAAGATCGCACTGCGATTTGGTATCCCGGAGTTCATCATCGGTGCGACACTGATTGCACTGGGTACGTCACTGCCGGAGATGGCGGCGAGTATTGCGGCAAGTGTGGGGGATAAGCCTCAGATCGCCATTTCCAACGTCATCGGAAGCAATATCCTCAACATCACACTGGTGCTGGCCGCTGTTTTTCTTATCGCCGGAAAGATCGCTCCGGATAGAGACTTCTTCGCCAAGGACAGTACGTGGGCACTCATGCCGGTTTTTGTCTTTGTACTGATGATCATCGACAATATGATCTCACGCTTTGATGCTGCACTGCTGTTGCTTCTGATGGGTGCCTATCTGCTCTTTTTGCTTCAGGATGCCAAGAATATACCCGAGGAGGATCTTGATGAGATCGTCAATGAGCCTTTCAGTTGGTTTATCACCGTGCCGATGCTGCTGATCGGTTTCGTGCTGGTGATCGTCGGCGCACATTTTACTGTAGAGAGCGCTTCGGATATCGCCAAAAGTTTCGGTGTCTCCGAATGGGTCATCGGTATCGTGCTGATCTCTCTTGGAACCTCTCTGCCCGAGCTTGTCGTCAGTATCTCCGCCGCGCTTAAAGGGAAAGTCGATATGGCGATCGGAAATATTATCGGATCGAATATGGCGAACACTACTGTCGTCCTCGGATCGGCGGCGCTGGTCAAGCCGCTGCCTATCGAATCGACGCACTATCTCTTTGATATCGCTGCAATGTGTGTTGCAACACTGCTGCTTGTATTTCTCACCGCCAACAAACTCTACACCAAATCCGCCGGTATCTCTCTGGTGATCATCCTAGGACTCTTTCTGGAACATACGATCCGGAGCCTCTGAGGATCAAAAAAGATCAAGCTGTCCGGATGCCTTGATCCTCTTCTTGATCCTTTTTCTTATCTCTCTTCTGAGTTTCTTTTTCTCTCTTTTGGCATGATCTATACGGGGTGTTGAGAACGTTGTGCTAAGGTTTTGCTCCAAGGTATAGGATGTTTTATGAGAGGGTGTGTTTTGGAAATAGTGATGCGCATAGAGCCATTTATAGATCTTCGCAGCCATCGGGCCTGAGGTGCTTCCTCCATGCCCACCGTGTTCTACCAGTACAGTGACGACATATTGGGGATCTTTGTAGGGTGCGTATGTCGTGATCCAAGCGTGAGAACGGTGAAAATAGGCAAGCTCGGACTCTTTGAGGCGCTTGATGGTCGATTGCGGGATGGAAGTGACCTGAGAGGTTCCCGTCTTGCCCGCTACGACGACGGGGAGATTGCGCATCGTCTTGTATGCTGTACCTCCGGGTGTGTTACAGACATCATACATCCCTCTTCTGATCTGAGTGATGGAGACGGGGTTGAACGGTATTGGTTTGATTGTTGGCTTTGTGAGATTGCCATCGACACTTTTGGCAACCCTTGGGGTGACCAGATTGCCTGTAGCGATCAGCGCCGTATAGCGTGCCACCTGCAGGGGGGTAACCGCATCATATCCCTGACCGATCGCGGCAATGACGGTCTCTCCTTTGAACCATCCCTGCTTGAAGCGACGCATCTTCCACGCCTTGTCCGGGATGACGCCATTGTACTCACGCGGCAGATCCACACCGGTCTTGACCCCCAGCCCAAATGAACGAAGATGTTTTGCCATCGCATCGATCCCTACTCTGAGACTCTTTTTGTAGAAGTAGACATCGCAGCTTTCGCGTATCGCTTTACGTAGAGCCACTGTACCGTGTCCATAGTGTTTCCAGCATCGGAATTTATGGGCACTCTGTCCTATCGTCATCGACCCCTTGCAGTACTCTGAAGTGCCCAGTATCCCCGGTATCGCTTTTTCAAAGGCGAGTGCCACCCCCATCTTGATCGAGGATCCCGGCGGATAGGTACCGTGCGTGATCTTGTTTGTAAAGGGATGGGCGAGATCCTCTTGAAGCGCTCTCCACTCTTTTGTACTGATCCCGCCTACAAAAAGGTTGGGATCGTAGGCGGGGTAGCTGACAGCAGCGATGATCTCACCTGTGACGCTCATCACGATCGCCACTCCCGTCTCTTTCATCACTTCAAACTCTTTGTAGATCATCTCCTGAAGCCCGATATCGAGGTTGAGCGTGAGGTTTTTGTTGTCTTTGGGCGGTACTTTTTGGAGTATTTCGACAGTTTTGTTTGTCGCAGTGACCTTGTTGATCACATACCCGAGTTCACCCTCCAGTACTTTATTGTAGTAGCGTTCCAGTCCGCTTTTTCCTACTTTGCCTACCACATCGACTACCTTGTCCGCCTTGTTCTCTTTCCGGTTTGAGCGTCCGGTATAGCCTATGATATGGGCAACATACTTGCCGTAAGGGTAGTAGCGTTTCGTCTCCGCTTCGATCTTGATATCCGGATTGAGACTGAGAGCGGCATAGGCACCCATCATATCGGCATAGGGGATGAAGTCGACCACTTTGATGAACTTGTGATTATAGGGGGAGTTGTGTTTTTTGTACACTTTGTAGAGTATCGTGGTATTGAGATCCGGAAAATGTTCGAGGAGACTCTGCCCTACTCGCTTGAGTCTCTCGCTATCTTCTTTGAGATGGGGTTGGATCGAGACAGAAAATCCGATCTGATTCATCGCCAGAAGATTGCCGTGTACATCGGTGATCTCCCCTCGAACAGGCTTGAGATACTCTTTACGTTCGATATTCTCTTTGGCAAGCTTTTCATAATAGTAGTTGGATTTGATACTGACATGATAAAGTCGTACCGCCATGATCGTCCAGACTGCGATGAAGATGAAGATCGTTACGTAGTATCTCACAACATCACCGCCACAAGCAGGTCCATCACAAGAGAGTAGAAGAGGATGTCATCAAGTGCGATATTTTCCGTCTGAAACACAAAATCATATGCCAGCAATGCCCCTAGATAGAGAAGATCGATCATCAATACCGTCAAAATAGGGATACATACCCTGCACTTTTTCAAGTGTACCAAATAGGGATAGATGAAGGTATAGACAAAGAGTACGACAACAGAGACAAGAAAGAGCGGCAAGGAGAGGTTGATATCCAGATTGAGCAGATAGAGCAGAGAGATAAGAATATAGGAGATCTTTCCTCTCTCAATACCAAGGATAAGCAGATATCCCATCACACCGATAAAAAGTGGTAGAAAGACATAGATGGAGATAAGCATCGGATAAAAAAGAGTGAACAGTATGATCAGGAGAGCGATGAGTAGTTTATGTACAAAGGTGGTCAGTCTGTTCATCGGCAGATTCTATACCTTGTAGACCAGTGCCACTTCGTTGCAGACGGGGAAGTGGATACATTTGATACAGTCCGCCCATATCTTGTGTTCGGGGATGGTCTCTTTGTCGATCTCTTTAAATCCGAGCTTCTCAAAGAAGACCGGAAGGTAGGTCAGCACCAGCACATCCTCGGCAACCCCAAGCGCCTTTGCCTCTTCAAGCGTAAACTCTACCATTCGCTTCCCGATATGCTGTCCCCGATAGGCTTCATTTACGATCAGGCTGCGTATCTCCGCAAGTCTGGGAGAGTGGATATGCAATGCGGTATACCCTACCAGTTTCTCGCCCTCTTTGGCAAGCACATAGGAGCGGATATTGGTCGCCATCTCATCTTCGCTTCGCTCAAGGATCGTACCGTCCTTGACCTTGTCAGCGACAAGTGCCTGCATCTGCGGGATATCGTGAAGGTTAGCTTTGACGAGTTCTATCACTGTGAGACTCCATTGTTTTGCGTTTCTGTCACTACACCGAATATCGTATGGAGGATCTCTCGATGGACACGTTCATGCCCGCTCTTTTTGAGGTTGGAGAGCGAGATCGATCCGGGGAACTCACGCTTGAGTTTGTTGCGCTCTTTTTGATTGAGTTTGTCCATCTTGGTAAAGACGGTCAGATAGCGCTGATCGGGACGGATAAACTCGGAGATATACGCCTCTACATCATCGTCGATCTTGGCATGCGGATGTCTGGCATCACGCAGATGGATAAAGAGGCGGATAGAGGTACGATGCTCGATGAACCCCACAAGGTTCTTTTGCCACACCTCTTTGAGCGATTTGGAGACCTTGGCATAGCCAAATCCGGGCAGATCTACGAAACGAACCGGGTAGCTCTGATCCTCATAGAGATAGCGTGTCTCAAAGAAGTTGATCAGTTGTGTCTTGCCGGGTGTCGCCGAACTTTTTGCAAGGTTTTTACGCTGTGTGAGAGCATTGAGTGTTGAGCTTTTGCCTACGTTGGAGCGCCCCAGAAAGACCACTTCGCTCATATCCTCGGGAAGTGAATCGGCGATACTCTGGGCAGACTTAATGAAGTATGCTTCAACGATACGTGGCACACTCACTTCTTTTTCCCCATATCAAAGATGAACTTGACCGGCTTTTTACGGCTTCCCTTGACATTCGCATCACCTGTTTTGGTATTGAGCACGATCTCGTCACCGGCGACATGACGTTTATTGACGATATCGTCTACGACCGCTTTGCCGGTGAGGATATAGGTGGATTTTTTCGGCAGATAGGTGATCTTGGCAGCTTTGCCTTTGTAGATCGCATCTTTTTGGTGCAGTTCGAAGGTCACTTTGCCCTTGGCTACATATTTTTTGGTCTCGTTGTTCTCATCGAAGTAGACAATGATCTCGTCTCCGTGTATCCAGTCTTTGAGCTGTGAGACCTTGGCGTTGCCTATAAAGTGTATCTCTTTCTTGTTATCGATCGCTTTCATTTTGTCAGAAGTCACTTCGACTTTCTCCGCCCAGAGGAGGACTACGGAGAGGAGCAGGATCGGGATCATCTTAATATTAATCAATATCTAACCTTTTCTATCATATTTTTTGCACGTATTATATCATTTTTCTTTTGTATAGAGAACGGCATCCACATCTGTCGCATAGATCTCTTTGGTACGTGTGAAGTAGCGCATACTCGTACCACGTATCACATGTTTGTCCACATAGGCGACAAATGGGGCGGTGACATCAAGTATCTCTGTTTTTTTGTCATAGACGGCATGTTCGGTATAATAATCCTGCCCCTCTTTGCGGTGAACGGTGACATTGCCGTCAAGATAGATCTTGCTCTCTTTGTATGTACCTTTGTCTGCAAGAAGCAGTTTGATGCTGTCGTTGTGATAACGTAGCTTGTCAACCGCAAGTACACCTCCTACACGCACACCATGTACACCAAACGCTACCCCTTCACGCTTGAGTGTTGTTACCTCCGTAAAGGTCGTGTTGGTGAACTCAAGTTCTTTGACAACAGGTGCATAGTGCTTGTTCTTCTGTGTCAGCTTTGTACTCATCGTTAGGATCGAGGTGATGATGATCGCAATGATGAGGATCCATTCGAGTCTTAGTCCCATAGTGCTAGATAGCTCTTTTCGAGTCCCTCTTTTTTGATCAGATGCTCTATCATCTCACGCACCGCACCGTCACCGCCACGTTTGGTCAGGATCACATCGGCGATCTTGTCCACATAGGCACTCGCGTCACTGGGTACGAAAGAGATACCTGCGGCACGCAACATCGGCAGGTCATTGAGATCGTCACCGATGACCGCCACCTCTTCGGGCTTGATATCAAGCTTTTCAAGCAGCGCATCAAGTACTTCGCGTTTCTTTTCGACGCCCTGATAGAAGTGCTCTATGCGCAGCTCTTTGGCACGGCGAGCGACGATTTCGGAGCGTCTGCCCGTGATGATCGCCACTTGTCTGCCCAGCCGTCTCCACGACGCGATCGCCAAACCATCCTTGACATTGAACGACTTGATCTCATCTCCTGCGGCACTGTAGGTGATACGACTGTCTGTCATCGTCCCGTCAACATCCAGTACGATCATTTTGATACTCATAGCACACCTTTGGTACTGGGGATGCCCGCATTCTCATTGACCGTTGCGGCACGCCTGAGTGCTACGGCAAGCGCCTTGAAGGCTGCCTCTATCATGTGGTGTTTGTTCTTTCCACGGTTGTAGATCAGGTGTAGGGTCAAGGGCAGGTTGAAAGCAAAGGCACGAAAGAACTCTTCGACAAGCTCCACATCAAACTCCCCTACTTTCCCGCCGATAGGCAGCTCAAAGACGAGAAAGCCTCTGTTGGAGAGGTCGATATCACAGGTGATGCTTGCTTCATCCATCACCACCGTAGCGTTGCCGAAACGCTCGATACTCTTGACCGGATAGATCGCCTCTTTGAGTGCCTGTGCGATCACGATCCCCACATCCTCGACCGTATGGTGATCGTCGATATGCGTATCGCCCTTGCAGCTTACCTCCAAGTCGATATGTGCATGCTTGCTAAAAGCTTCAAGCATATGATCGAAAAATCCCACACCCGTATCGATCTTGGATTCGCCTTTTCCGTACAGATTGAGTCTGACCGTGATCTGTGTCTCTTTTGTCTCTCGTCTCTTCTCTATCATCATCATCCCCTTTAGTTACTGATAATTGTCGCGCCTTGCAGTCCCAGACAGCTGTCTCTGTAGTCCCTTGCCGCCTCTTCACTTGCAAACCCCGTCACAAAGACCCGATAGAGTAATCTGCCGTTTTGGTCTTTTTTGATCACGACGCGATATTTTTTGTCTATGATCTTTATGTAGCGCTTTTGCGTTCTTACTGCACCTGCATAGCGGCTGAAAGCCCCCACTTGGATAGCGAAACCACTCAGCTTCACACGTTTTTCGGTCTTGGTCGCTTTGGCAATGGCGATTGCGTGCGGGCTCTCTACCTTGCCGGCGAAACCGACCACCTCCACCTTCACTTTTGCGATCCCCATCTTGTCCAGACCAAGCTCTTTGCCCGCTTTGTAACTGCAATCAATGATACGCCCCTTCACGAACGGTCCTCTGTCATTGATACGTACGATCGTACTTCTACCGTTCTGCAGGTTGGTGACCTTGACCATCGTATCCATCGGCCAGGTTTTGTGCGCCGCGGTACGTGCATACATATTGTAGCGTTCGCCGTTGCTTGTGTACTTGCCGTGGAAATTCGGACCGTACCAGCTTGATATCCCTCGCATAGTGTCACCTACTTTGACATAGGTAGGTTGGTAGGTTTTGCCTCTGACGGTATAACATCGCATCGTCGCTTTATGTCTAGCGGCACTTGTAAACGCAGTGCTTTCAAACTTCCCTGTAGGCGGTATCGGCGGTTCTTTTTTGGAGGAACAACCGGACACCAGAAGCAGTATGACTGTCATAGCGGCAATCGTAGAGAGGTGAAAACGCATACGGTACCTTCAAGATAAAATCGGTAGATATTATCTCGTGATTTGACTTTAGACCCGCTTTTTCCCAAATCCCGACATAGAGATTCAGCACTTCGCATCATCATCGTGCAAATGGGCATTTTACAAAAACATCACCGCACCTACGGGTGCGCCTCAATACCCAAAGCGTGACCATACCTATGAATGTCGCGCCCATGATCCATTCATTACGATGTACCGGTCCCATTTTATTGAGTGCTTCCTGTGCGACCCTGGGTGCATCCGGGGTCTCTTTGATCTCGGGAGGATAGATCTTGAAGATCACCCAAGGTACCAAGAAAAAGAGGATCGCCACCGGCAAAGAGGCTGCCAGTGCCCACGAACCGTAACTGATCTCTACACCCATCTCTTTTGCCATTTTCGCACCTGCAGGGTTGGCAGCTATCGCAGTAAGCCAAAGTGTCGAAGAGAGGGTGATCCCCGCCATCGAGGTCATCATCAAAAAAGCCCCAGTCTCTTGCGTGTCCCATCAGCTGCTTTCGATCCGCTGTCTGCTGCGAGGGCATTGACGACAGGAAAGAGTACCCCTGATCTTGCAGTATTGCTCGGAAACGCCAGAGAGATGAAAATATCCGCCGCGACCACGGAGTATCCCAGTTTTAAGCTGGAAGTACCAAAACGCTTGATGATCAAAAAGGCGATCCGCTTGCCCAAACCGGACTTGATCACTCCTCTTGCGACGAGAAACGCTACGACGATCAACAGAATGAACCCTTCGCTAAAACCGCTGTATGCCTCTTTGGCTTTCAAGGTGCCTGTCAGTACCGTCACAGACAAAGCGATATCAAAGAGGCGAAGATGGGCATAGCATTGATGATCACGGCAAAGATGGAGGTGATGAACAGGGCAAAAAGATGCCATGCCTGTTGTGTCAGCCCCTCAGGTACAGGAAAGAACCAGATCATCAAGCCAAAGGCAAGGTTTAAGGTAGTAGAGTCTTTTTTTTAAGAATTGATGGTACATGATTGCTACAGCGCTCCATTCTTTGATAAACGAAAGTATAGCATAAGGCTATCGATTATCTATGCTCTCGGATCAGTTTCAGCTTCTCTTTTCGGTTCATTCTCTTTTTGATCTCATATTCCCGTTTGCTCGCACTGCTTCTATCGGGATGCGCTTCGGAGTAGACAAGTTTCACCGGTCGTCTGGTGCGGGTGTACTTCGCTCCTTTCTCCGAGCTGTTGTGCTCCTCTACCCGTCTTTGGAGGTCTGTAGCGATACCGGTATAAAGCGTCCCGTCGGCACACTCTATCATATAGACAAAATACATACCGATAGTTTACCCTCCACACAGCACTTTTTAGCTAAAATCTCCCTAATTGAAAATAAACTCATTTGTTTAAGGAATCTTGCCTATGTCATCTTGCCACAAAGCCTATATCACCACGCCCATCTACTACGTCAACGATATCGCCCACATCGGTCACGCCTATACCACGATCATCGCCGACATGCTGGCACGTTACTCTCGTATGAGCGGTCTGGAGACCTTCTTCCTTACCGGTACGGACGAGCACGGACAGAAGATCGAAGAGTCTGCCAAAGCACGCGGCAAAAGCGCACAGGAGTATGCCGATGAGATCAGTGCTACCTTCAAGAACCTCTGGGATGATTTCGGTGTCAGCTACGACCGATTTATCCGTACGACCGATGAGGATCATATGAAAGGGGTACAGAAAGCCTTCAAAGTGATGTATGACAACGGCGATATCTACAAAGATGTCTACAAAGGACACTACTGTATCTCTTGCGAGACCTTCTTCCCTGAGATCCAGCTGGTAGACGGCGAGTTCTGTCCCGAGTGCGGCAAACCTACCACCGTTGTCGAAGAGGAGAGCTACTTTTTCCGCCTCTCTGCCTATGAGGAGAGATTGCTCAAATGGTATGAGGAGCATCCCGAGTGTATTCTGCCACGATCCAAGCGTAACGAGGTGATCCGTTTTGTCGAAGGGGGTCTGGAGGATCTCTCCATCACCCGTACCAGCTTCGATTGGGGAGTCAAACTACCTACCGAGCTCAACGATCCCAAGCATGTGATGTATGTCTGGCTCGATGCGCTGATGAACTATGTCACGGCGCTGGGCTACGGCACCGATGAAGCCAAGATGGACTTCTGGCCTGCGCGCGTGCACCTTATAGGTAAGGATATCCTCCGTTTTCATGCGATCTACTGGCCGGCATTTTTGATGAGTCTGGGGCTTGAACTTCCCAAACATATCGCCGCACACGGCTGGTGGACACGTGACGGAGAGAAGATGAGCAAATCCAAAGGCAACGTCATCAACCCCAAGGAGGTTGCCGACGCGTACGGACTGGATAACTTCCGCTACTTTATGCTGCGTGAAGTGCCTTTTGGCGGCGACGGTGACTTTAGCCAAAAAGCGCTCATCGACCGTATCAACTCCGATCTGGGCAACGACCTGGGTAACCTGCTCAACCGCCTCATCGGGATGAGTGGCAAATACTTCGACAGGCGTGTCGACTCTACCAAGGTTGCGGAGTATTATCAAGAGGAGCTTCATGAAGTACACGCATCACTTGACAGACTCGAACCGCTTCTCTTTGAGATGCAGATCCACCGCTACCTTGAAGAGCTCTGGAGACCGCTGACGGTTGCGAACAAAGCGATCGACAAGTATCAGCCTTGGACGATGATGAAAGAGGGACGCGAAGAGGAGGCGATGGCACTCAACGGACTCATCGCCAATATCCTCGCCAAAGTCTCCGTCATGCTCTACCCCGTGATGCCTCAGATCACACCACAGATCGCCAAAGCGCTCGACTTTGCCATCGACAACAACAGCTGGCAGAAGCTTATCAACGATAAAGCGCTTCTTGAGACCTTTATTATCGAGAAGATCCCGCCGCTCTTCCCTCGTATAGAAGAACCGTTACTTGCGCAGGCGACACCGGCAGATACCCCCAAAGAGTCTCCCAAAAAAGAGAAAAAGCCTGCCAAAGAGAGCAAAGAGGAAGGCATCGCCCTTATCGGGATCGACCAGTTCTTCCAGACTTCACTCAAGGTCGGTACCGTCATCAAGGCCGAAGAGGTACCCAAGAGCAAAAAGCTCCTTCTGCTTCAGGTCGATCTGGGAGAGGAAAAACCGCGCCAGATCGTTGCAGGGATCAAAGAGTGGTACAGTGCCGAGGATATGTTAAATACACAAGTCTGTGTGGTCGCCAACCTCAAGCCTGCCAAACTGATGGGACTTCTGAGCGAGGGGATGCTGCTTGCCGCCAAAGATGATGAGGGTCTGTGTATGATCCGCCCCGAAAAACCCAAAAAACCCGGTGCCCCCATAGGATAACAATGAAAATAGAAGATATCGTCAACCTTACAGAAGGCGTACTGACCAACACACCCAAGGTCACTGCCATCGAAGCTGCCACCGTCTACCACTCCAAGGTCGATCACGGTGACCTTTTTTTCTCCTCTGACCAGGAAGAGATAGACAAAGCACTCGCAAACGGTGCCTACGCCATCGTCTACGACAATGACGAGATCGTCAAAAAGGACGATGAGATCGCCTGGATCAAGGTCAGCGATCTGCAGATGGCGGCGTTCAAACTGATCCGGTACATCATCATCAAAAAAGAGGCGAAGTTCTACGCACTGCTGCCTCACGAGATGAGCTTTTTGAAGATGATACTCACACATAAAGGCAACATTGCATTCATTGCTGAGGATTGGCGTAAAGCCTTCGAGCAGATCCTTAACTCCGATGATGCCCTCTTTGTCGGTACGGATAAAGAACTGCTTAAGATGATCAAGCCTGATGTGACAGGTCTGAACAAGGAAGTCGAAGGCTATCCCATCTCCGATACACTTTTTCGTACGACCTTCAAAGTGGGCGGGTTTGTCTATCAGGAGAAGGAGATGGCACCGTTCCATCTGGAGTATCTGCTGCGTGTCGTGGACTTCTGCAACACCCATGAACTCCCCTACTCGGTCGATCGGGTCAAGTATACCAGGCACTTCATCCCCGTCCATATCGACGGCAATCTCAACCATACCAAATCGAGCAAGAGCGACAAGGTCGCCATCTTTACTGATAACCTGCCGGACATCGAAAAGGCGCGCGAGTATGTCAAACGCTCCAATATGTGGGTCAAAAGCATCGTGCTCACCCCGCCAAAGACAAAGATTCCCGGCATCGACCATCCCCACTGGTTTGAGAACGAAGAGGAAGTGCGTGAGATCCTTAAAAGCTTGCACTTCAACTATGCTTTTATCTACAATGCCGACAAGGGGATTCTCCATACGATCAAGGAGGAGTATAGTCTGTTTTAAAAGAATAGACCCGTACTTGTTATCTCCTATTTCTTGTATATTTCATCCCGATACCCAATATCTTGAATAATCGCTTCTATAGTGAGCTTCACTTTTTTCTTCATAGATCAATCTCTGCTGTTTTAGAGTGGGATATTTCCCTATCTTCATCACTCATACTCTGTAAAAGCTCCTCGATCTCTTTTTGCTCCATCCTGTCATACGCCCGCTGAAGTAACTCATATTCCGATATCGGGATGATCGCCGCTTCAGGCTTGTTGCGTCGGATGATTGCAATCTTTTGATAGACATTTGAAGTAACCTTATCCAGATAATTCCCCAACGATTTACCAAGCTCGGTAATGCCTACCATCTTATCTTTAGTATAACTAACCATATTTTTCTCCATATTTAAATATGGATTATTATATCAATTAATCGTTAAACCGATATTAATACCTAGAGTGTGATACAATATATGAATATATTCAAGAGGTAGAGATCACTATGGCACACGACCACCACCATCATCATCCCTCAGCGATGAACTACAACCGCGCTTTTGCACTGGGTATTACGCTCAATATCCTTTTTGTTATCGTCGAAGTGTTGTATGGACTTCATGCCGATTCGCTCGCGCTCATCGCAGATGCA
>Ga0256839_1002462_pt1 | contig 20515 bp, 17 predicted proteins | sample 354166metaG_FD_185968 | JGI IMG/M metagenome (GOLD analysis project Ga0256839, IMG submission 185968) | Hydrothermal vent microbial communities from Mid Atlantic Ridge, Atlantic Ocean - 354-166 | ecosystem: Environmental > Aquatic > Marine > Hydrothermal vents | place: Atlantic Ocean: Mid... | reverse complement strand
TCCAGAAAAGCAATAACAAACGTGCCTATGCCTATTACCTGACACCCAAAGGTGCTGAGGAAAAAGCGAGAGTGACCGTACGTTTCCTGAAAAAGAAGATAGCTGAATATGAAGATCTCAAGAAAGAGATATCTCGTCTGCAAAAGGAAGCCGCAGACTGTATGCCACCTTCGGCAATTGAAGAATAAACTCCAGGGCTTTCCCCCTCATGGTATCACTGAACAGCCCACTGCCGTTCCTGTTCCTGTGTTTTTTTATGAAAGCCTCCAATCAGTTAGGATGCATCCATGATAACGGCATAAGTGACTACCAAATTGTTAAAGAACAATGTAAACGATGTCGTGGCACAAAAAGTTGTAAACGATGTCATGGCGCTTATCAGGTAATGGTTATCGAATGACAGGAGTGGGGTATGGCAAATGGCGATGAACTGACGCTGACTGAACGGTTACAGACAGGTGATTTTGGTGAATCTGATGATCTGCTCATCGGGATGGTCTCGACGCATGTATGGGGGGCTCTGGGTTGGCACGATATCCGGCAGCGCTATCGGCGTTCGGTGCTGGGTCCATTCTGGTTTACTTTGAGTACTGCAATATTGGTTGTTGTTTTGGGCTTTCTCTATTCGAGTTTACTTAAACAGGAAATCTCAGAATATCTTCCCTTTCTCGCTGTGGGTTTGATCGTCTGGCAATATATATCGGCGGTAATGAATGAGGGATGTGACGCATTCATAGGCTCCGCCTATCTCATCAAGCAAATCAGAATGCCATTGACGGTCCATGTGTGCCGCATAGTTTGGAGAAGCTTCATCATCCTCCTTCACAGCTTGCCAGTTGTGATCATCGTCCTTCTGGCGTTCGGTCATATGCCAGGACTGGAGTTTCTGATGCTTCCGTTCGGGTTATTGTTGCTTATTCTCCATGGTGTATGGATTGGCGTCGTATTCGGAGTCTTATGTGCCCGCTTTCGCGACATCCAGCCCATTGTCAACAGCCTCGTCACGGTCGCGTTCTTCTTTACGCCAGTCATGTGGTCTCCGGAAATTCTTGAGGAAAAAGCGTGGGTGGCAGAGTACAATCCCCTGTACCATATTATTGAGCTTATTCGTGCCCCCATTGTCGGTCGTCCTCTTGAGGCGGTTTCTTGGGTTTGGGCGGTTCTCAGTCTGATCGCAGGGTTTTATTTCGCATACCGCTTGTTGTCTCGTTACCGCAATCGTGTTGCCTATTGGTTATAGACGGGGCAGCGGTAATGACTGCAGAAATCATCGCCCGGGATATATCCGTAGAATTCCCCATTTATGAAAACTCGCACCGTTCCCTCAAAAAGACGGTGCTCAACCTGACTACGGGTGGACGTATCGGTCAAGATGCAGGAAATCACCCCATCGTCAGAGCATTGGACGGCCTCAGTTTCGAATTTTTGGAAGGGGACCGGATCGGGTTGGTGGGGCACAATGGCTCAGGAAAGACAACATTGCTGCGAGTTCTGTCAGGTGTTTATGCACCAGTAAGAGGAGAGATCGATATCCGCGGTCGAGTTGCGTCCTTGCTGGATGTATCCATGGGTTTGGATCCGGATGCGACCGGTTTCGAGAATATCTACCTGCGGGGCATCATGGACGGTCTCAAACCCGCTGAGATCAAGCGAAAGATAAATGAAATCGCCGATTTCAGCGAGTTGGGTGATTATCTCAACTTGCCTGTGAGAATATATTCAAGCGGCATGATGCTTCGCTTGGCATTTGCTATTTCAACTTGTGTTGAAGCAGATATTTTAATCATGGATGAATGGCTGAGTGTTGGCGATGCCGACTTTAGTGCCAAGGCTGCAGTCCGATTGGAAAGTTTGGTTAACAATGCGGCGATCCTGGTGATTGCATCTCATGATGCGAAGTTAATTGAGAGAATATGTAACCGTCGGATCAAGTTGGAGCATGGGAAGATTATAGAAGATGAGCAATTGTTGCCTGAGCTTGATGCGGAGGATAAAAAAGGCTTGTCAAAAAAATAGATGGCGGTTGAAAGGTAACGTAAATGGACGTCATTGCACAACGGGCGTTTATGGCCAAAGTGCGGCGCTATGTTCGCAATATACCTTTGGCTTGGACTATTTATGGCCTTTTCTGGCGTGTCCGAAGCTGGTATGAGGCTAATAGGAATTATCCTGTAGCGGAGTCCTTAGTCTATTTTGGCGACTATCCGGAGCCTAGTTTAGATAGTCCTGTATCCCAGCTTTGTACTTCTAATCAACTTTCAACAAAGCTGTATCGTAGATGGTGTAAGGAGATGCACAGCCCTGCGCGTTTTTCGAGGAAGCAGTGGGAATTTGTTTATATTCTACAGGTATTGCAGATCTCTGGAATGCTGAGACCTGGGAAATTAGGTCTTGGTTTTGGATGTGGTCGAGAGCCACTCGCAGGGCTGTTTGCCAAATATGGCTGTAGGATTCTTGCGACTGACCTGGAGCAAGAGCGGGCGCTACAACAAGGTTGGGTTAACACGCGGCAGCATATATCTGGATTAGATGAATTGTATTCGTGCGCTGAAGAATTTATTTCGCGCGAGGATTTCTATGAGCAGGTATCCTATCGCCCTGTGGATATGAATAACATTCCGGATGATCTGTACGAAAAATTTGATTTTGTCTGGTCTGCGTGCGCGTTGGAACATCTTGGCTCACTTAGGCGCGGCATGGACTTCGTCAAGAATTCAGTGCGCTGTCTAAAAAAAGGCGGAATTGCCGTTCATACAACGGAATTCAATTTGTCCTCGAATGATTCTACATGTGAGGAGCCCGCATGCTCCATATATCGGGTTCGTGACATAAAACAATTGCTTGGCGAGTTAGAGGCAGAGAATTTTCAGGTTTCGCCGTTAAATTTTAATACGGGTGGCGGTAAAGTTGATCGATATATCGATATTCCGCCCTATGGGTTCTCTCCTCATCTCAAACTAAAACTTTCAGGGTACATTGTGACGTCCATAGGTCTTATCATCAGGCGACCTGTGTGATGAATATAAACCCTTTGATAGAGCATCTTATTGCACACCATCCCTTACGCTTCGTCAAAGGGATGCTAAGTGCGTATGTCGCCTATCCCGTTGCTGAGCATTTGGAAAGACGTTGTATTAGACCAAAGCTACGGGAGCTTAGAAAGTATTATCAACAACCCCTAGAAACCAGAAAGCGGTTTATGGCTGCCAGGCTGGCGGATACCGTGGAATTTGCCAAATGCAATGTCCCCTATTATCGGGATCTGTTTGCATCCAAGAATATTGATCCGGGAAAAATCCGGAAGGATGCAGGTTACCTGAATGATATTCCATTTCTGGATAAGGATATTATACGAGAGCAGGGGGAACGTTTGTTATCGAAGCCATTGGACCAGGTCGTGCATCATGCATGCAAGACCGGAGGCTCAACCGGGGTTTCATGCGTTATCTATTATGATCAGGAGGCTGCAGATTATTCTGCTGCAGTAACTCTTTATGCGAGAGGACGGGTCGGGAACAAGAAGTATAAACCAGAACTGCATTTTGCATGCCGTTTTCCTGGTGTGACACCAGAGAAGTGGCCATCTAGAGAAGACTTTAAATGTTTTGCGATGAATCGCAGCAATATCTTCTTCGACCGGATAGACGATGAAGGACTGGAAGAGATCTGGAGAACGCTGAAACGACGCCGTCCGTATATGGTGCACGCCCATCCATCCACCATTTATGCCTTGGCCTGCTATGTCGAACGCCGGTATGGCAGCGGAAAAGCATTCGACGTCTTCGAATCCAGCGGTGAACTTCTGGAGCCCCGCATGCGTGAGGCGATAACCCGCGTGTTGAAATGTAGGGTGGTAGATCGGTATGGACTGGCAGAACTCGGGGTCATGGCCTATCAGTTGGATGAAGGGGAAAACATGCAAGTCCTGGACTCGGAAGGATGGCCGGAATCCATGCCCGTGGACAAAGATTTCGATGAACTCCTGTTTACCGGGTTCAGGAATCGCCTTATGCCGCTGATTCGTTATCGAACCGGAGACTTGGCCAGGGTCGTGGTATCGGACAGAGGTTTTTACCTCGAAAATGTTACGGGGCGTATACATGATCTTGTGCCGATCAATGGAGTCGAACATGCGACGCATTATATTCAGGACGTTCTGGATCACAGGGTCGGTGGTATTCAGGAATTTCAAATTGATCTCAGGAATAAACCCCCACTATTACGGATCGTGATAGAACCATGGGCCGAGGCAGGCGAAATATTGTGCAAGTTGCAAGAGTATTGGGGTGCTGCCTTTGAATACCAATTTGTAGGGCACGAGCAATTGGTTCGTGTAGGTCACCGGGCCAAATTCCGGCATGTAGTTACTGCATGATCGGTGTTTTGTTTCCATATACCGCGTTGTGCAGCGGCCGAATTCTGCTCGCAGCAATTCGCCGATCGTGCAGCGAGACCATGGTATATCCAGTAACGCTGGCCGACATTAATGCTTGGGATACCTTGGCGGTGGTGGATGCGCCGGATGAATGGGCGGTTCCCCTTATCGAGTGGATGAAGAGGCCGGGTAGGAAGATGCTCATGTTCGGGAAGCCACCCGTGGGCTTTGCGGAATTTCTGGAATGGCGATGGGGCAGTTGGCCGGAAGCATTTGAAGATATGGCCAAGTCGCCGCCTGCAACCCCCGGTCGCTCCTGTAGTAGCGCGCTTTCTGTTATCTATACCGGTCGTGCTGCTTTGCTTGGGGCGAGTTCATGGCGGCGTCCATTCGAGCGTTTTGACTTTTCCAATGAGTGGAACAATCTTGGTTACGGCCGGATAGATGTGACGAACTCACGCTGGTCGGTATCGACAGCTGTCGATACGGGTGTCCACGAGATCGCCTGTATCGAGGCGCATCGTCAGAGCTATGGCAGCTATTCAGCATTGGCAGACTTTTCGTATAGCGCCTTGCTCTGGTTCAACCGTTCGGTTGGGACATGTGATTCCTTCGAGTGGCGTCTCGTGGAAAGCTTCATATCCAGCTATCGGTGTGAGGAACTGCCATGCAAGCCTGTGTTACTGGAAGTTCCCTTGGGGTATGACGCGGCTGTGACCAGCCGTTTGGATTGCGACGAGGATGTAGAATCGTCTCGACCCTTATTCGAGCTTTATCATGAGAAGGGGGTGCCATTTTCTTTGGCCGTGAATACAAGCAATTTGGCTGAACGAAGGCACCACAGGATATTGTGCGAGGTCTTGGATAACGGCGGAGCAGTGCTTTCCCATACCGCAACGCATCCACCCCGCTGGGGCGGATCATACGAAGCAGCACTGAAAGAAGCGCGTATATCCGCGTTTGCTTTGAAAGAGGTCACTGGGCGCAGTCCAAGGTACGCAGTAGCACCTTTCCATCATGCGCCTCATTACGCATTGCAGGCCTTGAGTGACGTCGGTTATTCCGGGTGTATAGGGGGTATTATTAATTGCGATCCGCAGTTTCTGACGGCGCGTGGTGGCCGACCCGTAGGGCTCCCCGAAGGGTTTGTGTGGCATAGCCAACAATGCATGTTGCATGGGGATTGCCTGCAAATTAATGGAGATCCGCTAGAGATATACAAATCGGCTTTTGATATTGCAAAAGATACGAAGTCACTCTTCGGGTATCTGGACCATCCGTTTTCTGAGCGTTATGCCTATGGCTGGTCGGGTGAGGAGCAGAGACTTGAAATACATGAAAGATTTCTCGATTACATGACCGCGGATGGAAGGACAGTGCTCTTTATGGATGAGGAGAGCGCCATGGATTTCATCCAGTACAAATCTAAAGTGATTATCCTGGGGCAAGGCGGCGAATACAAAATCCACCTCCCATTCCAAGAGGTGAAATATAGTTTGGCGGTTGAATATAAAGGAGAATGCAGGGCGGCGTGTGACGGAGGGGTTGTGCAATGAATGTGGTCGTTGTCATGGGAACACGACCGGAGATCATCAAACTGGCCCCCGTGATCTTCGAACTCCAAGGGAAGTGCGATTTGACTATATGCACCACTGGACAACACAAGGAAATGCTCGATCAGGCCTTGGATTGTTTTTCCTTGGAACCAGATGTGCGGCTTGAATGTATGCGCCCAGGTGCATCTCTCAATGTGCTGGCGGCCGATCTGCTGACGAGTCTGGACCAAGTCATTCAAGAAAGGGCGCCCGACTGGGTGATTGTTCAGGGCGATACGACGACGGCCTTTAGTGCTGGCCTTGCTGCCTTTCACAGGGAGGCTCGGATCGCCCATGTGGAGGCGGGCTTGAGAACTGGGAACCTATCTTCTCCTTTCCCTGAAGAGGCCAATCGTACATTACTGGCCCATATTGCAACCCGGCACTTTGCGCCGACTCGACAGGCGTGTACGAATTTGGAGAGGGAAGGGGTGCCCAGGCAGGATATCGTGGTTACCGGAAACACGGTCGTCGACGCCCTGGCTGCCATAGCGTCTCGTTGGCAACAAAAGGCCCCATCGGTGGCGGAGGATCTGGATGCCAACAGGCCAATCGTTTTTGTGACCTGTCATCGCAGGGAGAGCTTTGGGGAGACTCTCAGGGGTATATGTAAAGCTATTCGTGAATTGTGTTGCATGTATCCAGGGTACCAGTGGATATTCCCCGTACATCTCAATCCAGCGGTTCGGGAAGTTGTATTGAAGGAACTTTCCGGGATCGATAATTTGTTTACTATGCCGCCTATAGACTATGAATCGAGCCTATATCTTATCAGTAAGAGCCGTCTGGTGCTCAGTGATTCTGGTGGGATTCAAGAGGAGGCGCCGAGTTTCGGAGTACCGGTTGTCGTCATGAGGGAACATACGGAGAGATTGGAGGGCATTGAAGCGGGTATGGCTACACTCGCGGGAACGGAGCCAGAAAATATTGTAGCGGCTGTCAGGAAGTGGTTGAACGGCTATTCAGGAACCTCCTTTAGGGCCAGGAAGAATCCGTATGGAGACGGCCGGGCGGCTCAAAGAATCGTTAGCACCCTGATAGAAGGGAGGGCTAGTGAGTTTGATGGCTGACCAGGTGTCCAAAAAAGCGTCTCCGTGTTGCGTATTGTTTTCTACAGCCGACTGGGACGCACCCTATTGGACCAATAAACAGCATACAGCAAAGATGTTGGCCGAATACGGCTGGCGTGTCCTATATGTAGAGAGTATTGGACTACGCATGCCAAAGGCTGGCAGCAAAAAGGATTTGGCCCGGTTAGGCAAGCGCCTGAAGAAGGGGATACGTGGGGTACTGAGAGGACCTACTCAGATAGGAGACAACGTTTGGTTATTGTCGCCCTTGGTCGTGCCCGCGACGCACAACGGCGGCATCTTGGCTATGGTTAACCGCATGCTTCTGAGCTGGCCTATCAGCAGGTTTTTGAAGAACGAGAACTTCAAAGAGCCTGTGATATGGACATACCATCCTTACATCCTGGATAAGATAAGAAACATCGATTGCGGAAAACTTCTATTCCATTGCGTGGATGATCTGTCCGCCATACCGGGCATTGATAAGAAATCATATCTGGATGCAGAGGCTATACTTCTTGGTGAGGCGGACGTGGTCGTTGTTACGTCAAAGACGCTCGAAGAAAGGTGTTCCAAGCTTAACAAGAATACATATTATTTTTCTAATGTGGTGGACTTCGATCATTTCTCGAAGGCGTTCGATTTACAAAGAGAGCCGGAGGAGTTGGCATCAATACCCTGCCCACGCTTGATCTACCACGGTGTAATTTCCGACTTCAAGCTAGATCTTGACTTATTGGTAAATGTTGCCGGAAACACGCCCGGGTGGAACTGGGTATTCATCGGAGAGGAGCGCGAGGGTCAGAGTAATCCCAAGATAAATGCGCTGAGGAAAATGGATAATACCTATTTTCTGGGATACAGGTGCTATCAGGATTTACCCCTATACCTTGGGGCGTGTCAGGTAGGTATACTGCCGTCCTTGGTGAACGAATATACAAAGTCCATGTTTCCAATGAAATATTACGAGTATCTGGCTGCTGGTTTGCCTGTGGTGTCTACGCCGCTGGAATTCACTAAGCATGTAACCAACGGGTTGGAAGTGGGAGAGACACCTGACGAGTTCATTGAGGCAATAACACGTCAGTTGTCCCGTGGGCGCCTTCAAAGATCAGAAGCGTACAAATTCGTTGGTGACAATACTTGGAAGGCGCGCACGCAGAAAATGATCAGTTTGCTAGGACATGAGGCGCATAAATGAAAGTATTATTTGCAACATATCCATGGGCCTTTCATACGCCTGGCGGCGGAGAGATGCAACTTCTCAAATACAAGGAGTACCTTGAAAATATAGGAGTTGAGGTCACATTGCTCGATCAATGGAACCCCCGGTTTGCAGACTATGATGTGGTGCATTACTTCTCCTGCATCGGAGGGTCAATTCATTTTTGCAAGTTTGTGAAAGATCTAGGTTTGCCATTATTCATTACATCCAGCCTATGGATAACAGATCGAACGGCCAATGAATATCCTATCGGGGAAATCCGGGAGCAGCTTTCTTTAGCGGACGTGATTATCGTAAATTCAGATATGGAGGGAGACCAATTATCCCAGGTATTAAAGCTGCCTAGAGAACGTTTCGTAACCGTATATAACGGAGTGGATGAATATTTTCTGCATAGAGTGTCATCTGAGTTGTTCATAGATAAATTTGGGATAGATAGTAAATACATACTTAATGTGGGAAATATTGAGCCACGGAAAAATCAGCTGAACCTGGCCATGGCGATGAAACAAATTTCCGATCATGATCTCGTATTGATCGGAAGAATAAGAGACGAAGAATATTACCGCGCGGTTGTGGATGTGGCCGGAGATCAACTTAGATATGTCGGGACTCTTCCTCATGAATCTGAAGATCTCAGATCCGCGTATGCAGGGTGTTCAGCATTTGTGTTGCCAAGTCACTTAGAAACACCAGGTTTGGCTGCTTTGGAAGCAGCAGCTCAGGGTGTAAACTTGGTGATAACAGAGGAGGGGTCTGCGTGGGAGTATTTTGGTGGCAAGGCAATATATGTTGACCCCATGTCGACGGAATCCATTGTGGCCGGTATTCGGCAAGCATTGGAAGGGGGAGGCCGCATTCGTTCTGAGCGGATCAGTAGGAATTATTCGTGGGGGACGGTCACAGAAAAACTCAAACGCGTGTATGAGGGCCTAGCATGAAATTGGTGAGATGCTAAGCGTGGGCTGGGTAAGAGGAAATATATGCCGTATAAGCTAGCAGGCCTTGGTGTAGGTGGAGTATATAATACGCCTGTGGTTACATGAGTCATTTTCTAATACAACCTTATCAGAACGCGTCTATTATTGGAGCGGAGCACGAGGTGCCCGTAAGTATCATAATCCGGGCTTTGAACGAGGAGCGCTACCTTCCGGATTGTCTGCGAGCCATCCGGCAGCAGCGGTACCAAGGTGATATAGAGATTATATTGGTGGATTCCGGTTCGGTGGACTCGACAGTGGAGATTGCCAAGACTAATGGTTGCAATGTGCTCTATATCCCAAAGGAGGAATTTAGTTATGGTGGGGCGCTCAATTACGGTATTTCGAAAGCGCGCTATGATTACATAGTTGTACTGAGCGCACACTGTGTTCCGGACTCGCCAGATTGGCTTTCTGAGCTGTTGGCTCCCATACGCCAAGGTCTCGCGCAAATGGTGTATGGACCGCATCGAGCGGATCCTGAGGCGCGGAGCTCGGAGATCAATTATTTTGTGGAGAAGTTCTCGCAGAGCAGGGGGCTTCAGTCATCCCCACGTCTAAATAATGGCAATTCGGCGTTCCTAAAGGAGCTTTGGAAGGTGAGGCCATTCGACGAAAAATTATCGGCTCAGGAAGATGTGGAATTCTCATCTTGGCATATCAATAACGGGGCGCGGCTGTATTTCGTCCCTAGTGCGAGGGTTGTGCATTATCATAATGATAGGAACAAAACCTTGTACAGGCGCATATATAACGAGGTGTTGGTTGAATTTCAGCTTGGGATAAGGAAGCTTGGATGGGTGCCATACAAAATACTATTGCTGCCTATTCGTATAACCAAGGATTTAGCACTCGCATACAGAAGGAATGGTATGATTCGCGCCTTCCGGGGGGTGGTCTATTTTCGTCTCGTTGAAATTGGTGCCTATCTGGCGGCATCCTCGAAATACATAAATGTAGCATTGGAAGGGAAAAGACGTATTTTGAAAATGAAGTAATCCGGTTTTTATTGTTGTGTATGGACATTGGATAATAAATACGCAGGCAGCGATATGGATACGATCCTGTTTGTGACGCATGAGTGTTCCGGAACGGGTGCGCCCATATTGTTTTTGAGCATTATCCGCCATCTCGTGGATGAGCACGACTATTCGCGGGTGGATATATTAGGATTGAAACCGGGAGAAAAGATAGAGGAATTCTCGTCGCTAGGTAATCTGTTTGTGTGTCCAAGCGAATGGGATATCCATGATACGGCGGGTAATTCGCTTCAGAAAGACTATGATTACATATACACCAATACCGTGGAAACAGCGCACGTATTGCCGGTATTGGCTGAATGTGGTGCATTGGGCAGGCGCACGCGGGTTATTTCGCATGTGCATGAGCTTGATGGAACCATAAAGAAATATGGCGCTGACCGGCTGTCGGAATTTACCCGATTTTCGCACGCAATTATATGCGTATCCGAGGCAGTTCGAAATAATCTCCTCAAATACGGGCTGCCTGAAGATCGGGTACATGTTGTATATCCCTCGGTGAGGCCGCCAAGATTTGTGAGCCCAAACAAGGATGACGCGGTCTTCACCGTCCTAGGTTGTGGAGAGATTACAGTATGGAAGGGAATTGATGTCTTCATAGATACGGCCAGGAAAGCGTTAGCTCTCAACAGGGACATGGAATTTGTATGGCTGGGTGCGGACAATTACAAAATCCGGGAATATTTCGAAGAGGACATAAGGCGGTTTGGCCTGGAAAAGGAGATCAGGTTTCTCGGTTACGATGATGATATAAGCCCTTATTTCCGGGTGGCAGATTTGTTTTATTTATCTTCCAGACAGGATTCGTTTCCATTAGTTTGTCTTGAGGCAGCCAGTATTGGCCTTCCGTCGCTGTATTATCCAGATGCGGGTGGGATAAGGGAGCTGTTTGGTGAAGATGCAGGTTTTCCCTTGCCGTATCTTGATACTGAATATGCGGCGAATCTTATCATCCAACTGGTAAAGGATCGGGAACGAAGACGGATCGTGGGGGAGGAGGCAAAAAGACGATTTGAGCGGCTTTGTTCAGAGAGCGTCATGCTATCCAATATTGAATGTATAGTATCGGGAGATATCGATGGACGGAAACCAATTTCTTGACAAACTTTTCTTTGGGTCCGATCTCATCGATGAGTGGGAGATGATAACGCCAGAACGCGTCGTTTTTCAGGCATTAGTTAAAAAGCTTGGTCCGGCTATCAGTCTTGAAATCGGCAGCAGGAATGGGGGAAGCCTTCAGGTTCTGAAGAGTTATTCGGATAAGGTGATCTGTGTTGATATAGACGAGACATTGCCAAGCAGGTTGGGTGATCGTTTCGGCGATGTCGAGTTTGTTATTGGCGACTCTAGGGAAGTGCTGCCAGGGTTACTAAGGCGGCTACAGGCGGAAGGAGAAATACCAGACTTCGTGCATATAGATGGAGACCATACGTCGGAAGGTGCCAGGCATGATCTGGAACATATACTGGCGATGAAGCCGGATCGTAGGACGGTAGTACTTATGCACGACACGTTTAATCCAGATGTTCGCAAGGGCATCAAGTCTATCGATTACAATAAATACGAAAATCTTCACTATGTAAATCTGGATTTCATGACGGGCGTTCTCCACAGTCGTGAACCGGTTATGAACGAAATGTGGGGAGGGTTCGCATTATTTATCCTCGAAGGCGAGAAGCGTGAGGGTGTCATCGAGGTCAATAACTATCTCGAACCACAGTTTTTGCTGACTCTGAAGGGGTCCAGCCATCGCTGGTAAGAAACGGGGCTCGGCAAATAGGATTGTCCGCCATCCGTAATATGGTATGACCAATAGTCGTAGGGAGTACAACTGGCGTGATTGAAGCGGCGAAAAGCATTTTAACGAGCTCTGGGAAGGTCAAGGATCTGCCTCTTGTGGGCGATTCCATTAAACAGAACAGGCCTATTTGTTCGATAATTATACCTTGCTTCAATTACGGTAAATATCTGGGTGACGCCGTGGAATCGGCGTTGAATCAGACATTGCCGGATGTAGAGATTATTATTGTAGACGACGGATCCAGTGACGGGGAAACTAGGGATATTGTTTTCTCATATGCCGGCGCCCCAAGGGTGAAGGTGATCTTTCAGCCTAATGCCGGCCTATCCGAAGCACGGAACACGGGTATCAGGGCGGCTGAGGGAACCTATATATGCTGTCTGGATGCCGACGATATTCTCGCTGGAAGCTATGTCGAGCAATGTATTTATGAGCTTGAAAGCCGGAAAAATGCGGGGTTTGCATATTCATGGGTCCGGTTGTTCGGCGATGAAAACTACGTTTGGGAAACAAGAAATTTTTCGATAGACGAGGCGCTGTTGGATAACTGGACCTCGGTCAGTGCCGTTTATAGAAAAGCGGACTGGCAGTTGGCGGGTGGGTATGATGCGCGGATGTCAGGAGGTTACGAGGACTGGGAGTTCTGGCTCCGGTTGGCACAACTTGGCCGATCCGGTCGGGTTATCGAAGTGCCGTTGTTCTACCACCGACGCCATGGTGAGACGATGACTCATACTGCCCTCGAATTAAGGGAGAAACTTACGAAAAGGATGCGCGATTTCAATTCTCGGTTGTTCCATGACGATGCTTGGCTGAATATGGTTCGGTATTACTCAGATCCCAATGTGGATGCCGTGTATCCAATAGATCATGCAGCAAATGTCAAAAAACGCCTCGATCCATCAGGGGATGCCATATTATGCATATTGCCATGGCTGCAACCAGGCGGCGCGGAGATATTGATGCTGGACGTTCTCTCAGGGTTAGCCAAGAGCCATGATGTCATCGTGGTAACGACCCTGAACGACGAACATCTTTTGAAACGGAAATACGAACACATCACGAAGCAGATATTTCACTTCCCTGAATCTGGGTGTAATGATGAGTTCGTGTATTTTATCAGATATCTGTGGGAGACAAGAAATGTCAAGGTGGCGATAACTAGTGGCAGCCAGAGAGTCTATGACACCATTAGTTCAATCAAAGAATGCTGCGGTAATTTGGCGGTTGTTGACATTTTGCATAATGACAGCAATCTGGGTTACGTGAAAACTGCGGTATCCAGGACTGACTATATAGACAAGCACGTATGCGTATCTCAAAAAATACGGTCGGCGATCGTGGGTTCTGGGATTTGCGAGGACAAGGCGGTCACCATAGCGAATGGGGTCGATATAGATGCACAATTCTCGCCTGGAAGAAAGGACCGTGTTAGTGGTCGGAAAAAATTTGGGTTGCCGCTAGATGAAATCGTGATCGGATTCGTTGGTCGGGCGAGCGAAGAAAAAAGGCCGCTGTTGTATTTGGACCTGTTGAACAGGTTGAGGCAGCGGGTCGGCGTTCGCGGTATATGTGTGACAGAAGGGCCGCTGTTTAAGGATATTGTCAGTTTCATCGAAGAGCATGGATTGTCGGACATCGTGACAGTTGTCAGGGAGGTGGAGCGCGAATCCATAGCCGAGATATATGAAATATGCGATCTGATGGTCAATGTTTCTTCCGTCGAAGGAATGCCACTTACCGTACTGGAAGCGCTTGCAACCGGATGTCCGGTGGCTGCGATGGCGGTGGGAGAACTGGATCAGGTTGTTATCGATGGGGAGAATGGGATACTGGTGCCATATGATGACTTCGAGACCCTAGTGGAGAGGTGCGCAGAGTTTATTTCCGCGCCGGATCGAATCAGGCAGATTAGGAAGAAAGTGCGCAGGTCGGTCATCGACAGAGGGTATGACAAGTCGGCAATGATATCCAAATATAGAGAATTGATCGATGAGCTCATGTGAAACGGGAACGCTTTCCTCGCGTAATAGTGACGGGGGTTACTATGACGAGAGCAAACTGGAGCTCGTCAAAAACCGCGTATTGCTGGACATACGCTCGCGTTGCGACCATGGCTGTAATGTCGAAGTCAGTTGGTCCGACGTAAAGCTTCTGTGGAACCTCATATATCGGCATGCTTATGATCTGCCACCAATTGACTTTTCCTGGGAGGAGAAGTGCATGTTTCTCGAAACAGTCATATACCGGGGAACATGCGTGCCGAGATATATGGAGTCACTGGAGAGACTACTTACCGAAAAATATATTGATGAGGCACACGCCTATGGGCGATTCAGTTCGTTCGATTTCGATATATTTCTCGCCGATTACGTCGTTTATGTCTGCGAGGTTCTATTTGGAATGGTGAGTTTTGATAAGAAAACCGAGGAATGGTTGTGTGAACCTTTGAAAGTGGAAGTCGAGGGCGAAGATAGAGAGATTCCACGCTATTTTCTTAGTGTGTATTATGGCAACAAAGAACTCCAAGAATCCTATGACGTATCGACCTGGTCCGGGTATATGGCTATCCTCGGGTTTTGTATAAGATGGAAATCGAGTTTGTTTTCATTGGGGTGTATCTCTCCTGGGATGAAGAACTTTCTTGACGGTCCATCTCGAACGGCCAAGGTGGGCGATTCCATCGGCCTGACCATGTGCATGGAGGCCATATACTGGTCAGATGAACGCATCCGGTCGAGGTTCGACCTGACGGATCCCGATCAAGCCTTGGGCTATCTGGGATGGTTCATCCGTTACTTGGAATCGGAAATAAACTGGTGTTTGAGGCCAGAGTGGGTGGATGATCTGCTGAATATGCCGTCGGCGCGTTTTCCCGACGCTGCGTCGGACGGATTGACGCATCTGATGGAGGCGGTTTGGTGTTTCGACAATGAGATTCGTTCTATCTGGGATATATCCAACCGGGATGAGCGCCGTAATTACGTCCAGTGGTTCGTTGGGCAACATAAGGACCTGATGGGCGGAACGGTTCCCGAGTGGGTAATGGATTCCCTCAACACACCGATTGACGCGGGCTTGGCATATTCGGATACGGACAAGTCCCAAATCTCGGATGTGCTCGCGAATGCAGAAGGTCTGCATGGCGTGAATCTGGTGGGGTGGCCACGTACGGAGATTGGCATAGGTGAGGATGTGCGGGTGGCCGCGTTGGCGTTATCCAGTATTGACTACCCATTTATAATACAGGATGCCGCGCAGCGCATACCACCGTCGCCAAGACAGATTGATACCGGATTCGAAGAGTATATTACGGAAGATCCGAGGTTTGGCGTTGACATCGTATTTCTGGATGCAGCAACACAGTATAAATATTATTCATACGATCTGTTCAGAAACATGCAGGTGGGGCGTATCGTTGTAGGAGTATGTCCCTGGGAACTCGCTGTATGGCCCGATAGCGTTGCTTTTTCCCTTGATACACTCGATTATTTCTGGGCAGCAACCCGGTTTATATATGGGGCGTTCGAACCCTATTTTGAGACGTCCAGAATAGCATTGGCGCCACCTGCGGTTGTGGTGCCCGAGGATGAGATTGGTGATCTGGTAAGTTTTGATGGCGAGGGCCCCTTTAAGTTTCTCACAATATTTGACGGTCTTTCGTCAATTCACCGTAAAAATCCCATGGCGGTCGTAGAGGCCTTCAGGTTGGCATTTGCGGGGAATAATGACGTTCGTCTCGTGGTCAAGATGATGAATCTTAGGGAGGATAACCCGGATTTTGAGCGGTTCATGCGTATGATAGGTGATGATAAGAGAATTACTGTCATCAATAAAACCATGACGCACCATGAGCTGTTCGAGTTGATCAGAGACGTGCACTGCTTCGTTTCATTGCACAGGTCCGAGGGGTTCGGGCGCAATATCGCGGAATCAATGATTCTTGGGCGGCCTGTCATATGCTCGGCCTATGGTGGGAATGTCGATTTCTGTTTTTCGGATAACTCATATTTGTGCGAGGGGAAGGAGATCCCGGTAAAACCCCACGAATATGCCTTTTCCCACGGCCAGAAATGGTTTGATGCCTCTGTGGAACATGCGGCCGCCTTAATGAAACAGGTGTTCGATGATCCTGATGAGGCGCTCGTCAGGGCCCGGCGGGCCAGGGAGTATATGATGGATTTTCATTCCGTTAAAAGCGCGGGCAATCGGTATAGGGAGTTATTGGCCAGGATAGGACGCTGAAGAAAACAGGGGCGCGTATCGGAAAAAGAATCGTGCTCGAGATGAGACGAGCCATGGCTGACTGCAAAATCCATTTTAAAGAAACAGAAATCCTTCTGGAGGAAGGGGGATACTTTTCATTCGTAGTATCACTTGGTCAACGCAGATCAGATACAAGAATTGTGCTCGATGTTTATGCAATGGATGACCGGCGCCATCCAGAAGGTCATGTGGGGTGGTGGGAATTCGTGCCTGAGGGCGATTGGCAGGATTTCGAGGGTACTATTACCCTGAGAGAGGGGGAATTTCATCTGGAACTACGTGGCCTTCCGGTGCATGCGCACTGGGGGAACGGGCAGATTCCGGGCACGGATCGTTTGGTGCTGATGCTTGTTGTCAAGGATTCAAAAGCCGGGGAGCTGCTGGTTGAAAGACAGTTACCCGTGTTTGCCAACCGAACGGCTTGTGAGGATTACAGGCGTTTAACTACACAATCGGTCAGTAATATTGCCTATGCGCCATCCTGGTATTTTCCTTTGGAGGAGCGAACCGTCAGGATCGTAGCCAGAAATATCTTTATCAGGGATGCTGTCGGCGAATTTGCTTTGGCAACGTTCTATCTTTTGCGGAGGAACGGTATCAATGCCGAGATGTATTCAGAAAATTATGAACTTGGTCTGTCTGACAAGGTAAAGAATCTGGAGAGGTTGTTTAATGAGGTGGCAGAGACAGATGTCGTTCTTTACTTCTATTCCACGCACGATCCATGGCTGATTGATGTGCTGGCTGCAAGGGCACACTCTAAGATACTTTATTATCACGGTGTTACTCGGCCCGAGTTACTGGAAAGGCATGATCCTGAGCTAAGTGGGACATGCAGGAAGGCGTATAGTCAACTTCGGATGCTTTCTGGATTTGATGTGATTGCGGCAAACTCAGTGGCAACGGCAGGGCAATTGGCGGCCTATGCTGGAGTAAATATTCATGATGTCGTTGTTGTGCCACCGAAGATCGCAAATATGCGTGCGCGGGTCGGGTGTGCTAATGAATGGAAAATGACGAGCGGGGCAAGGTTACTGTACGTCGGCAGAATCAAGCCTCACAAGAAGATCGAGGATTTATTGAAATTGTTCCGGTATTTTCTTGAATATGACGGCGCCGCCATACTGACCATCGTGGGGCGTAAGGAAGGCGAATATGGGGAATTCCTGGATGAATTGCAGCGGAAACTCCTTGGAGACGCTGCTGATAAGGTGGAATGGGCTGGAAGCATAGCGCAGGAGGATCTGGAAAGGCTGTATGAGTCCGCCGATGCCTATTTGTCCATGAGCGAGGATGAAGGTTTTTGCGTGCCGTTGCTGGAGGCAATGGCTGCAGGAGTGCCAGTGTTCGCGTATGGAATTCCAGCGGTCGTGGAGGTTCTTGGCAGGTCGGGTTGCTTTTTTATGGAAAAGGATTTTCCCAGCCTGGCAAAGCGTATTGCTAATACTCTGAGTGACCGGAAAGAAATAGATCGCATGAAAGAAGTGCAATATCGAAGGCTGGCGGAATTTAAAAAGGTGATGGATGGATCGGCAATGCTTGGACTGCTTGAGCGCGCATTGACGAGCTAGCAGCCGTTGTGTTAGTGTGCCGGATTTTATTTCTCCGCGTTCCCTGATGAAAATCCTAGTTTTTCAAAGCAGCGCCTTATTGTTCAGTTTTTATCGGAGATGGTGTTCTTCAGAATCGACGATTTAAAATCACAAATGGAAACTCCTTCGATGTTAAGCAAATTATTGCATGAAGATCTAACTTTTAACTATCTTACGAATATTTCTCTAAAATATAATTTTATATTATTTGATAATCCTAAAACAGGCTCTACTTCATTAAAAACAGCTTTGCATGATGTCGAGTTAGGAAGACTAGTGAAATATTTTGACGATGGCGCCCATCCTCCTGTCTTTGGATCGCCATTCGTGAAGCCATTTCAATTATCCTGGGAATATTTCAATAAAATACTACGTTCTACATCATTTGTGAAATTTTGCGTTGTTAGGAATCCATATACAAGGGCGCTTTCTTGTTTTAATTCCAACCTTCGTCCAAATAACAAGCAACGAGATTTTTTTTATAAAAGATACAAATTAGATCAAGGTTATGAAGTCTCTTTTAAGGAATACTTAACCTATCTTTATAATGATCGAGAGAAATATATAAATCCCCATTCGGCTCATTGGGCGATACAGTCAGATTTATTGTTATTTGACAAAATAAATTATGATTATGTTTTCAAGTTTGAAGAGTTTGACAAAATCATTGACGTTATCAATAAAAATATTTTTAAGAGGGATATCATTGAACATAAGCATTTAGGGGCGATTACTAAAGCTAATGAAAGATTACATGATTTTTATGATGCCGATTCAGTAGAGTTAGTTCAAAAAATATATCAGAAAGATTTTGATAATTTCGATTATTCGCTAACTCTGGAGCTTTAACCGAATCTGATGTGTAAGTGGAGACTAAGTGGGATGGTATACTCCGATGAAATCGTTTTGTCTGTGAATTATACAGAATTAACAGTATGTAGTGTTACATAGGATTGATATGGAGCTGTTCAAGATAAAGGGTTTGCCGGTTAGCGGCTTGGGGGTGGTCACAGGAGCTATGCTCGAAACTGGTGTATGGGGTGGTTGAAGAAGGCGGCGTACCCTGCTGAAATCGGTTTGTTCTTAACTGAAACAGCAGAGGAGGTACGCCACCATGAGCAAAGATAGCGTAGTTGCATTTCGGGTGCCAGAGGCGAGTGAGGACCCGTTGACGGAGTTGCTGCGTACGGGTGCCAAGCAATTGATTCAGCAGGCGGTTGAAGCGGAGCTGACGGAATTTCTGGAGCAGTACGCAGGGTGGCGGGATGAGCAAGGCCGTCGTGCGGTGGTGCGCAATGGCTATCTCCCGGCGCGGGAGATTCTGACGGGTGTTGGGCCGGTGCCGGTGAAGGTGCCCAAGGTGCGTAGCCGGACGGATGAGCCGGTGGTATTCCGCTCTTTGCTGGTGCCGCCCTATGTGCGCAAGGCCCGTCGGGTGGAGGCGGCCCTGCCGTGGCTGTATCTGAAGGGCATTGCCACGGGCCAGATGCAGGAGGCCCTGGAGGTGCTGGTGGGACCTGATGCGAAAGGCCTGTCGCCCTCGGTGATTGGGCGCCTGAAGCGGGTGTGGGAAGCGGAATATGCCGAGTGGTGCCGTCGGGATGTGGGGAAGGACCGCTGGGTGTACTGGTGGGTAGACGGGATCTACAGCGGTCTTCGGGCCGAACGCGAGAAGCTGTGCGCCCTGGTGGTCATTGGTGTGAACGTCCGGGGCGAGAAGCGTTTTCTGGCCATTGAAGAGGGCGTGCGGGAATCGTCCCAGAGCTGGCGTGAGGTGCTGCTGGACCTGAAGCGGCGGGGTCTCACTGTCCCGCCGAAACTGGCGGTGGGAGACAGTGCTCTGGGGTTCTGGGCGGCGCTGGAGGAGGTGTATCCTGAAACCCGTCACCAGCGCTGTTGGGTGCACAAGACGGCGAACGTGCTGAATTACCTGCCCAAGGCGGTGCAGGAGATCTGGATGGCGGAAGATCGGGCATCGGCGCGGGCGGCCTTCGACCACTTTGTGGAGACGTACCAGGCCAAGTACCCGAAAGCGGTGTCCTGTCTGGAGAAAGGCCGGGAGGCGTTGTTGGCTTTCTACGACTTCCCGGCCGAGCACTGGGCGCATATTCGGACGACGAATCCGATTGAATCGACCTTTGCGACGATACGCCACCGGACGGACCGGGCCAAGGGGTGCGTGAGCCGGAACACGATGCTGGCCATGATCTACAAGCTGGGCATGAGTGCCGAGAAGCGCTGGCGACGAATCAGGGGTTTCAAGCACTTGGCCAAGCTCATCGAGGGCGTGAAGTTCAAAGACGGGATTGAGGTAAGTCACGACAAAACCGGGACCAACAGGAACGCCGCCTGATCAGGCCGTACACCAGATTTGACTATAGCTCTTCTTCAAGGCCTTCTTGCTTCTTGCCGGTGCTCGCTTCGTAACACCTTCTTTCAGGTCGGCATTCAGGCATTCATCCGGGTTCAACTCCGGGCTATAGCTGGGCAGGTAAAACACTTCAATCTCTTTCTCGTGCTCACTCAACCATGCCTTCACCTTCCGCGCATGATGCACTCGCAGATTGTCCA
>Ga0256839_1002461_pt1 | contig 20528 bp, 18 predicted proteins | sample 354166metaG_FD_185968 | JGI IMG/M metagenome (GOLD analysis project Ga0256839, IMG submission 185968) | Hydrothermal vent microbial communities from Mid Atlantic Ridge, Atlantic Ocean - 354-166 | ecosystem: Environmental > Aquatic > Marine > Hydrothermal vents | place: Atlantic Ocean: Mid... | reverse complement strand
AGGGGGGAATGCACCGGCATTTACAGCTCTGGTGGATTACTACTGGACAGACGCACAATAAAAAATCTGAAGTTAAAATAGGCAGGGTCAGAGCTGCCTATTTTTTGTGATCATCTAAGTTTTGTAGTTGACCGTTTAGGGATAGAGATTAAATAACGTGTATAGGTTATTTAATCTGATAAATATTGAGCCTCTTGCAAAACTCCAAACACGAGGCAAATATCAATGGCTTACGGTGATGTATCGGGTGTAACCCATTGATTGTTGATTGTCATGAAATAGTTTTGCAAGAGGCTCTATTGCGTTTTTGGTGGTTTCACTGGTTGAGTGAGCCGCTACGACCTGTATATGTTCGTAGCGATTGAGATTTAGGAGCCACTGCACGCCCTCTTTATCTCATGGCTGTGTTGTTGTCCTCGCAGTAGAACGACTAATTACTTGTCATTTCGCCTAGTCATGAAATAAATACCTGAATCTCATGGCTGTGTTGTTGTCCTCGCAGTAGAACGACTAATTACTTGTCATTTCGCCTAGTCATGAAATAAATACCTGATTACCCACAACTCTCAGCCATTCTGATAAAAATTAATGAAAAGGCATTCAATGGGTTATAAGCAACAATAGGCAGTAACATTTTCACACATGACTATTTAAGCGGAAACCCACTGCAATAAACCATATCACTCAGGGTGGCATAGCATGTTTGCTCAGACTACATCCTGTTTTTGGGACTATATAATGGTTGAGAGTTGTGAGTAATCAGGTGAGTATTTAACGCAAAGATCGCCCTCTGCGCCTTTGCGTTCATAACACGTCATTTCCCATTCTTTTTCATGCGCTCTTTCAGTGTGTCGATAACTTGTTTTTCACTGCTGGCTGGACTGCCGCTATAGCGCCATAGAGCAAGAACGCTGGCAATATACACAATGGCACCAATTAAGACTGAGCTGACAAGCTCACCCACTTGCCACCATATATCATTGCTCAACCAAAAGGTTCTGTACCATATTATAATGCTGGCCATTATGACGCCTGAGAGAATGGGGCGCCATATGGCAGAAAATAAATCCTTAACCGGGAGTGCCAATAATCTTAAAAGAATTGAGTAATTTATTGGCACCAGTATTAATCCTATTGCAAAGACGGCCCAGGCTACTCCAATTGCACCTGTTGAAATTGCAGCAAAATATATCAAGGGAATGCCGATCACTAATCTGAAGGCGGCAAGGTATGTGATAATTTTAGGTTTTCCTATGGCAAGATAAACAGCGCCCGTGCCAGCACCGAGTACTCTGGTGATGCCAAATAAGGCCAAAACCTGCGCAAGCTCTGCCGCTTGTTGCCATTTTTGACCTAGCACAATCGGTATAAAAAGATCGGCGGTAACAGCAATCCCGGCTGCGATTGGGGTTGTCAGCAAGAGAACCAATGCGGTTACATCGAGGAATCCTTTTCGCAATTGCTTCATATCGGAAGCAATTTTGGCATAACCTGGAAATACGGCGCGTGTGATGGGGTAAACAAGTTCTGTTGTGGGCAAGTTGGAAATTTCGTAAGCGATTGTGTAGAAACCAAGCCCCGTAGGTCCGAGAATTTTCCCAACAATGGCATCGTCACTATTCTTGATTAAAACCAACAGCACATTGTTAAGCAGTAGCCATTTGGTGTAGGCAATTAGTTCACGGGCGGCTTGCAGAGAAAAACGGGGCCGGTATGGGTGCATCCAGTAACTAAGCAACACCCCGGCGATTCGTGAAGCTAATGTACCCAGCACCAGTGCCCAATAATTTTTCAGGATGATGGCAAGGCTGATGGTCACCGTGAAAGCCACCAGTTTTTTAGTGACCAGAAAGGTGAATTCCTTGTTCATTTCCAGTTCTTTTCTAAAGGCAACAATGCCGATGTTTTCGAAACTCTGTATAAATGAAATGAATGCCAGTACGTAGATTATGGTAACGAGGCGAGGGTCCTCAAAAAAAGCAGCAGCCGGTGAGGCAAGGAGACAAAGCACAAGCGCAGTAATTCCCCCTTGGATGATGGTAAGAGTCCAGGCTGTATCATAATGGTGACGTTTAGCTTGTTGGTTTTGAATGAGCGCAAGGTCGAAACTGAAACTTGTTAGTACTTCTGTAACCGCGAAAAATATCATCGCTATCGCGATTAAACCGAAGTCTTCAGGGACAAGCAGTCGGGCCAGTATCAAGGTGCTGATTAAGCCTAAGCCTTGTACCAGGAACTTCATGCCAACCATCCAGGCGGCCCCGGCAGCTACCTTTTTCCCTAATTCTTTTTTCATTTGAAATTGTTTTTATTTTTTGAGTGGTGCGAAAATTTTTTCGGCTTAATGTTTGGTATGTTCAATTTTTTCACGCATGCCGGAGTATGGCTTTTACGGCATCTTTAGGTAGGTGGGTATAGTGAGCTATGTGGTCATAGCAGCAACGCAGAAGGGCGGGAAATAGACAAGAGAATGTTAAAATAATTATGCTTGCCTGCTGATTATTCCAGGGATGACTACGAAAATGCCCAACGCCTTCACTGGCAAGAGTTTGTTGACGCATTCTGTCGTTCTCCGGGCGGCCTGATTCAATGAGCTGTATTATGATGTGTATTCTGGCGAATGTGAACACTGAATCTGACCGAGCATGAATGCTTGATTTTTTAAGGCAAATAGTTGTTTTTTTAAACAGGTGTTTATTTTTCGTCAGTTATGCAAACAATTTCTACTTGCAGGATTCAAGTATAAGCCAGCAGGGGCACCGTAGTAATGGAATAGCGCAATAAAAACGTTATCAAAACTTATTGCCAATCATAGGATGTTCAAACGAGCAGTATTTTTTGGAATATTAATCTCTGAAGGGTTATTTATTCTTTCGTGAGCGTCATTTTTTTATAGTTTACCTGTAGGGCCGTTTATTTGCGTTTTCTGAAATTGCTACTACTATTTCTCTGAACTGCTGCTGAGTAGGGACTGGTTAAGTAACAATACGTAGCGCATTTTAGGGTATTAACGTCCCACCGTATCGCAGCATCCCGTGCCGTTGCCTGAGAACTGACATCTCGCGTCATTATTTTCGTTTTATAGGCGCTTTAAATGAAAACAAGCGCTGTTGGTTTGTAGTCATTTTCTGAAAGACATGTAGTCCCTTTTCCTGGTTGTGCCTGCATAATATCGCTGATTATTCGTCAACCCTTTGTTTCTGTGGGGTAAATGTCAGCCTCGCTATCTTTATCATGTTAAGTGGTATTGAAAGTGCTACTTATAAAGACTTGTGATGAAGTGACGATTTGGTATTATGTCTCTCGATTCCGCAAATTGCTCGACGGGGCAAATACAGGGAGAGTTGCAAGGATGAGAATGGAATATTGTCGATGGATCGACGTGGTCAAGGATTGACCAGCACGGAGGTAAACGAAGGCGGTTACTGGGATGTGCCGCCTTCGCTCGTTCCGGTGTTAAAGTTTCCCTTCAATCGGATTGTTTTTGCCAATCCTACGTCAGATTTTTCCAGGCTTCTCGCCGACAGATACCCGACATTTGGCAGTATTCGCAAGTGTCATCATCACCCCAGGCTGGCATCGGGGTTCCCGTAGTAATTTGATCCACCAAACAATCCAGCCGTGTGGCGGTGTTGTGCATTAACGTATCCAGCGTCTCTGTTTCCAGTGTCCCCATGGCTTTCACTTTTGGAGCTACACCTTTTTTGGTCGCGGTGTCCAACGCAAGGTATTCGACCCGGGTGACAGTTTCCCTGCCAGTATGCTCTGCCAGTAGGGCGTAAAAAGGTAATTGCACAGACTCCCCGGCAAGCACGTCGGCATTTTTTGGGATGGCACCGGTTTTGTAATCAACAATACCGACAACGGGTGCGCCGGAATCGATATCGCTGCCCGCATCGATCCGGTCAAGACGGCCACGAAGCGTCACATGGCCATGTTCACGAGTAACGTTCAGCTCTGTGGACTCCACTCGCCATTGCTGTTGTCGTTCAAGCTGCCAGTCAATATAGGCCGGAATCATTTCCTGCCAGCGTCTGAGCCAGCCACGGTGTAAAAAATTGTCTTCAAGGTCACGGGCGAAGACCGCTGCGGCAATCTCGTAAAGGCATTTAATGGCAGCGGATTTATTGTTACTGGTGATTACCCCGTCAAATGGCCCGGGCAGGTCGCGCACGTTTTCGTGAAACGCTTGCAGGCTAAGGTGTACCCGTTCGCCGTAATCTGCCTTTGCAAGCATTTCACGAATACTGTCGGGTGCTTCCAGTTGCAAGCATCGTGCTGCAAAAAACTGATACGGGCAGTTGATGAGTTGCTGGTAGCCACTGGCCGACAGATACGCGGGAAACAGCTCAGCAGTAATATGGGCAGCGGGATTGGCGGGTGTTGGCTGGGGCATAGGGTCAGCAGGGTGAGTGACTTGCATATCGGCCTGGCTAACACGTTCCATCAACGAGGTATTGATCAGCCGGTTCGTCCAGGCAATTTGATGAAAGGATTGCAGTCGTTCCAGCCAGGGCGAGGCGACAATTTCTTCTCCATCCTGTTCGCTGCGACGGGTAAGCAAGATGGTATCGGCAGATTCCAGCAGGCAGCGGAAGTAATGAAATTTTTCCGATAATTGCTGCGTGTGACTGGTCAGTCCGAGGGATTGACGCACACCGTCATTAAAAAACGGCGAGCCAGCATGGCTGCCCGGCAGGTATTCGGCTTCAGCTCCGGCGATAATCAGTGCATCAAATCGTGCCAGACTGCTTTGCCTCAGGCCCATTAATTGCACTTGCCCAGATTGTGCAGGAGGCTGGAAATTGAAGCGTTCTAGCGTGCGACCGAGCCAAGTGCGAAACTCATTCCAGTGCATGTGCAATTTGCTGTTGTTGCTTGCGGTTTGCATGGCGTGCAGTTCTTCGAGGATGCGCTGTCCCGCGGCATCAGCAGCCAGTGAGGTGTTTAGCCCTAATTGTGTAAAGCTATTGTCTAGGGCGCGCAAAAATTTTATGGGGGCGTATTTTTGGCTATCGGTTTTGTCTCCTAGTAAAGCACGCAGCGGTGCAGCTGCGGATTCGATAATATCCAGCAGCGAGTGGATTTCATCATAATCAGCGGTCAGTTCGGCAGGCAGACGATTTTGACGATACTGCAAATGCTCCCGATAGCGGGCCATGTCGCGCGCGATATTTTCCTTGAGTATCACGCCTTGTTCAAAGCGATAAACGCAGGATAACAGCGTCTCCCGTTCATGTTCAGGCAATAAAAAAGGCGATTTGAGGAAATCCAGCAATGGCCGGTGAGCAAAATCCTCTTCCACGGTTTCCAGCCAGCGCTCTACCGTAGCTGCTGCGCTGGTGGTGGACAATGCCCAGCCAGCGGTGTCCTGTAATTCGATGCCCGAGCGTTCCAGCAGGGCACGTACCCGTCGCGCCAGCCGCCGGTTTTCCGTGACGATGCCGATGTTACGCTTGCCAGCGTTCCACCAGAGCCGTACCTGCATATCAATGGCCTGGGCTTCTTTTTCTGCGTTGTTGGCCTCGAAGATAGACAGGTTTGCAGAGAGAGGGCTTTGCGGGATTTCATCGGCTAGAGCCTGGGCACGAACACGCAATGGTGATGTGTCGTTACTGAATACGCTGTCCAGGCAGCGAGTGTATTTGCTGCGTGTGTCCGGGGACGAAAAACTCAGGTACTTGGTTGGTAAATTAATGGTTTGCAACAACTGTTGTGCAACGACATCCGGGTGATAACCCGTATCAATGAGTTCGAGTTCACTGGACGCTTGTAGCAATAAAAAGGCACGTCTTTGTTGCAGCAGCGGATTAAGCCACTGTGCCTCAGCGGTGGAAAGCCGGGGCAGGGCAGCGATATAAAAAGTGAGGTTGTCCGGTAGGGTTTCACGACTGCTGGCGAGCTTTAGTGTGTAATCCGTGTGTCGGTCGATGACACCATTTTCTTGCATTTCCTGTCGCCATGCCTGCCACAGGGTATGTACCAGTCGGGCTTCGCCAACCAAGCTATCGTGATGTTTGTTGCCCAGGCCATAAGCCGTGCCTAACGTATCAAGAAACGATTCCAGCGAGTCGGGCAGGTTAAGGTGAGTGGAGCCTAAGTCGTCAAACAGCGTCAGCAGGCTGTCAGCCAATGTCCACGGATTGCCTTCGCCGTAAAGATATTTGTGGCCGAGCAATGCTTCCACCAGCATCAGTTCGCGTTGATGCTCGGAAAGTACTGGTAGCTTGCCGGGAGACTGCTGGCCGACCCAGTGGGGCAGTGTGTCAATGGTGGGGCCCAGTAATGTCGAATGGTGATGATTGGCGGCAGTGTCGAGTAAAAGCTGACGAAAGCGTACCCCCGCTTGCGGGTCGGGCAACAGAACAACAACGTCAGTGAGATGGGGTAACGTGGCGTGATGTTTTTCAACAATGAGCCCGGCAAGCCTGCGCAATGGATCGTCACCGTAGGCGATGATGTGCAGGCTCATGCTATCGTTCCAGTTTTTCCAGCTTGTTGGGCACGTCTTCCCACTCTTTGGCATCGGCGGGCGCAGGTTTCATTTCGGAGATGGTCGGCCACAGTGGCCACAGCTCGGCATTCAGGGCGATGAACTTTTCCTGATTCTCTGGCAGGTCATCTTCAGCATAAATGGCATCGACGGGGCATTCGGGCACGCAGAGGGTGCAATCGATGCATTCATCAGGATTGATTACCAGAAAATTCGGGCCTTCGTGGAAACAATCTACCGGGCATACCTCTACACAATCCGTGTATTTGCATTTGATACAGTTTTCGGTGACAACGTAAGTCATTGGTTTCTCCCAAGCCAACTTTCGGCGAAAGTCTAACAAGGAACGAGGTGGCCCGTCATGTCATTTGTGATTACCGAGGTTACCTGGGCGACCGCATATAAAAAATGAAAATCAATAAGTTAGCTGGTTTAATGGATGGTGTATTTCGTTTTATTGCTGTGGGGTGAATTTTCTTGTCGCTTGCAACGCATCCCACCATTCTGACGCATGTCTGCTTCTGTGGCATCAAAGGCTAACATCCAGGGGATGGACACCGGCTTTCAGTTTACTGCTGTTGTATGTATGCCATTTTTGCGCTTCGCGTGCCCCCATTGCTTCCGTATAGAGCCTCCGGTACAATTCGCCGCTCAAAATTCGCGTTGCCCGGTAACTTATTTTTTAGTGGTCAGTAATAAGTTTTATTCAGGCAACAAACCTTGCTTCACCGTGTTGCACTTTCTTTGAAATGCCTCGGGAGGCGTTAACCATAAGGAATGCTCGTGAGACACTACGAAATCGTGTTTCTGGTCCACCCTGACCAGAGTGATCAGGTTCCCACCATGATCGAAAAATACAAGGCAACAGTTGAAGGTGATGGCGGTAAAGTCCACCGTCAGGAAGATTGGGGTCGTCGCCAACTGGCTTATCCCATCAATAAAATCCACAAGGCTCATTATGTACTCATGAACGTTGAGTGTACCTCGCAGGCTTTGGAGGAGCTGGAAACGGCTTTCCGCTTTAACGATGCAGTGATTCGCAGCATGGTTATGCGTACCAAAGCCGCAATCACCGATGCTTCTCCGCTGGCACGTTCACGCGAAGATGAGTCTCGTGAGCGTCGCCCTGCATCGGCTGAAAAAACTGAAGCGCCGAAAACAGGCGCTACTGAAGGAGCCGCTACAGAAACCACTGAGGCTACAGAAACCACTGAGGCTACAGAAGCCCCAGCAGAAACGCCTGCGACAGAAAGCGCAGCTGCTCCTGTGGAAAATACTGGAAGCGCCGAGGCTTGATTGCCTTCAGCTTGTTGAAAAAATGTTGAGAGGATAAGTGAATGTCACGTTTTTATCGCCGTAGAAAATATTGCCGTTTCACCGCAGAAGGCGTCAAAGAGATCGATTACAAAGATCTGAATACATTGAAAGCCTATGTGTCTGAATCTGGAAAGATTGTACCCAGCCGTATTACGGGCACCAAGGCCAAGTACCAGCGTCAGTTGACCACCGCCATTAAGCGCGCCCGTGCGTTGGCATTGTTGCCATACAGCGATTCACACCAGTAAGTCCGGTGTTGATTTCGTCACCACCCGTAATAGGGGATGGTGAATCAAGTGTATAAGGCAGAATGAAATGAAGGCATTGGTGACATTCGTTCTGCGAGGTCCGAGTCAGGCAATACTAGTAACCACAGGCATGGCAGTGTTGGCAATGCTGCTACCGCCTTTGAGTGTGATCAGTGGTGCCGTGGTTGCTCTAGTCACTCTGCGCGATGGCCCGCGCTCCGGCGCAATGGTGGTATTGGGCAGCACAGCTTTTGTGGTGCTGGTGGCTTATCTGTCTTTGGGTAATGTGTTGCCCGGCATTGTGTTTCTGGTTGTATTGTGGTTGCCGTTATGGGTGTTGGGCTGGGTCTTGCGCGAAATGCGTTCCCTGGCGCTGGCAACGATAGTGGCAGGTATGTTGGGCATTATCGGTATTTTGGCGATTTATGCCACAGTAGGTGATGTTGCCGCCTGGTGGCAGCAAATGTTGCTGTCCCTGTTTGAACCTGCCATGGAGGCCAGCGGGCCTTTGGCTGACCGCACTATGGTCGAGGCAATGTTGGCGGATCTTGCCAAAATCATGACCGGCATTGCGGCGGCGGGAATGAGCCTGAACGTGCTGATGTGTTTGTATTTGGCGCGGGCTTGGCAGGCGCAACTGTACAACCCAGGCGGATTTCGTGAAGAATTTCATGCGTTGCGACTGGGGCAGGGGCTGGCTCTGGTTTCGCTGGGTTTTATCGCGTTATCGCTATTGTCACTGGGCGTGCTGTCCCACCTGGCGGGCGAAGTTGTCATCGTGATTCTTAGCTTGTACGTAGTGCAGGGATTAGCGTTGCTGCATTCGCTTGTTGCGCAGCGTGGATTGCATGTGGTTTGGCTGGTGGTGATTTATTTCGTCATGCTGTTCATCATTCCGCATTTGCTGATACTGATAGCTGTGATGGGCTTGATTGACACCTGGGTAGATTTTCGTCGGCGGCTTGCGGTCAAATAACCGACGTAGCAATGGAACAGATTTTTAAAATCGAAATTGATATAAGTTTAAGTTGAGGAAGCTGCAATGAACGTAATTTTATTGGAACGAGTGCAAAACCTGGGTGACCTGGGCGATCAAGTTAATGTGAAGGCCGGTTATGGTCGTAATTTTCTGATTCCCCAAGGCAAGGCCGTATCTGCTAGCAAAGACAATGTGGCTAAATTTGAAGCACGTCGCGCTGAGCTGGAGAAAGCTGCCGCTGAAAAACTGGTTGCAGCCGAGTCTCGCAAGGCCAGTTTGGAAATATTGGAAATAACTATTACTCAGCAGGCTGGTGACGAAGGTAAGCTGTTTGGTTCTGTGGGTACCCATGATATCGCCGAGGCGATTACTGCTGCCGGCGCTGAAGTGAACCGTGCCGAAGTGCGCTTGTCGGAAGGTGCGTTACGTCAGGTGGGTGACTACGAAGTCAACATTGAATTGCACAGTGATGTCATGGCTACCGTGAAACTCAGCGTGGTTGCTGAGGCTTAAGCATCTGTGTGCCTGTTTTTTACCAAGCAGAACAGGCGACAGTATTGATGTGAGTCGGCATTCCGGGACAGTTTCGGAATGCCGTTTTTGTGTTTGTATCTTTCGCAAACGATGAGCAGGCAGGGGTTGGCTGTCTGTCACTCCCCTTATAATGTGTTGTATTTTTCTGCCCATTTATCGTTGTTTTATCTCGGTCTTTTCGGACACAATCAGGTAACATAATACGACGATGAACGAGTTAGAGTACCCACCTGATATTGCCGATATGGCCACCGAAGCCTTGCGCATGGCTCCGCAGTCTGTCGAAGCCGAGCAGTCTGTACTGGGCGGTTTGATGCTGGACAACGAAGCCTGGGACAAAGTCGCTGATCTAGTAGTGGAAGAGGATTTTTATCGCCGGGACCATCGGTTAATTTTTCGTGCTGTCGCGAGTCTGGCATCACACAGCAATCCGTTTGACGTAGTGACGCTTTCCGAGTGGCTAGCTCAACAAGATCTGCTGGACGAGGCGGGTGGTTTGGCTTACCTGGGTGCGCTGGTCAAAAACACGCCTAGTGCTGCCAATATCAAAGCTTATGCTGAAATTGTGCGCGACCGTTCGGTGCTGCGCCAACTTATTACTGTGGGTAACGATATCAGCGGCAGTGCTTATCAGACTGAAGGTCGCACGACTGAAGAATTGCTGGATACCGCTGAAGGCGCGGTCTTTAAAATTGCCGAGCAGGGCGCGCGCGGCAAAAAGGGGTTTACTGCCATCAAGGATTTGCTGGTCAAGGCGGTGGATCGTATCGATGAACTGTTTCAGCAGGATAATCCCATCACCGGTGTACCCACTGGCTGGGACAGCTTTGACGAGATGACGTCCGGTTTGCAAAAGGGGGATCTGGTTATCGTCGCCGGTCGTCCGTCCATGGGAAAAACCTCCTTTGCCATGAATATCGCCGAACATGCGGCCATCAAAGGTAACGTGCCCACTGCCGTGTTCAGCATGGAAATGCCTGGCGAACAGCTGGCGATGCGTATGCTGTCGTCATTGGGGCGCATTGATCAGCACAAAATACGTACCGGTAAACTGGAAGACGAAGATTGGCCACGATTAACCTCGGCGGTGGGCATTCTTGCTGATGCGCCGTTATTTATTGATGACACACCAGCACTGTCGCCCAACGACCTGCGCGCCCGTGCCCGTCGCCTGAGTCGTGAACACGGCCTGGGACTGGTGGTGATCGACTATTTGCAATTAATGCAGGTACACGGCAGTAAAGAAAACCGTACCAACGAAATCTCTGAAATTTCACGTTCGCTGAAAGCCCTGGCCAAGGAGCTGGAAGTGCCAGTGATCGCGCTTTCACAGCTCAATCGTGGCCTGGAACAACGTCCCAATAAACGTCCAATAATGTCAGACCTGCGTGAATCCGGTGCTATTGAACAGGATGCGGATGTGATTGCCTTCATCTATCGTGATGAGGTTTATAACGAAGACAGCCCGGACAAAGGCACCGCCGAAATAATCATTGGCAAACAGCGTAATGGCCCCATCGGCACCACGCGCCTGACTTTTCTGGGCCAGTTCACCCGTTTTGAAAATTTCATTCATGACATCTATTCCGATGACGGCGGTTACTCGCACTCGGGTCCAGGGGCATGAGCCGGGCGGCACGCGCCGTTATTGATCTCGACGCCCTGCGCCATAACCTGCAACGTGCCCGTACAGCCGACCCCGAAGCCAGACAGTTTCCCGTCATCAAAGCCGATGCCTATGGCCACGGTTTATTGCCGGTAGCACAGGCACTGAACGCTGCCGATGGTTTTGCGGTAGCCAGTATTGAAGAAGCATTGGTGCTGCGCAAAGCGGGTATTGATCAATCCATTCTGTTGCTTGAAGGTTTTTTTCAGCCTGATGAGCTTTCTGTCATCCAACAATACCAGTTAGACATTGTCGTGCATCATGCCGCACAGTTGGATGCATTAGAGGCTTTGTCCAGACAAACGGTTGCTTCAAAACCGATTAGCGTATGGTTGAAGGTGGACAGCGGTATGCATCGTTTGGGCTTTGCACCGGATGAAATTGATCATATTTGGCAGCGACTGATTGTTTGCACTGCCGTAACACAGCCGCCACGGTTGATGACACATTTAGCCTGTGCTGATGATTTTCACAGTGCCAGCACCCTGCAACAAATTGTATTATTTAACAGTGTCCTGTCGGATGAGCTGATTGAATGCAGCATTGCCAACTCTGCGGGCATTCTTGGCTGGATACCCAGTCATGCCGCTATCGACCGCCCCGGCATCATGCTTTACGGTGTTTCCCCTTTTTTGGGTGAAACCGGTAAAGCCCGCCGTCTGCGCCCGGTAATGACGTTGTACAGTGAATTGATTGCCGTTAACACATGTCAGGCAGGTGATGCGTTGGGTTACGGTGGCACTTGGGTTTGTCCTGAAGCCATGCCCGTGGGCGTGGTGGCCATGGGTTACGGCGACGGCTATCCGCGCCACGCACCTGCTGGTACACCTGTGCGGGTGAATGGCGTGCAAGTGCCGCTTGTGGGACGTGTTTCCATGGATATGATTTGTGTGGATTTGCGCGGACTGCCTGATGCGCAAATTGGTGATGAGGTGGTGTTGTGGGGAGAAGGTTTGCCTGCGGAAACCGTGGCGCAGGCCGCAGGCACTATTGCCTATGAATTATTTTGCAACGTCAGTGCGCGCGTACCGCGACAGTATCTGCACGGAGAACGCTGACATGGCGAAAAGCAAAATTGCCTATGTATGCAGTGACTGCGGTTCGGATTTCCCCAAATGGCAGGGCCGCTGTGATGATTGCGGTGCGTGGAATACTCTGTCGGAATTTCGTATCGGCAGTGCGTCGGCGGGTCATGGTGATAAACCTGGAGCCGAGAAATTTGCTGGTTATGCGGGCAGTTTGTCGGATGTGAAAACCCTGGCCGAGATCGACCTGACCGAGCTGCTACGCTTGGGCACGGGCGTTGATGAGCTGGATCGGGTATTGGGCGGCGGGCTGGTACCGGGTTCAGCGATTCTTATCGGTGGCCACCCCGGTGCCGGTAAAAGCACCTTGCTGTTACAGGTATTGTGTCGGCTGGCACAAACGCAGAGTGCCATGTATGTGACCGGTGAAGAATCCCTGCAACAAGTCGCTATGCGCGCGCAGCGTTTGTTCCTGCCCACAGACAGCCTGAAAATGCTCAGCGAAACCAGCGTCGAAAGCATTTGCGCCATGGCCGAAAAACACAAACCCAAATTACTGGTGGTGGATTCCATTCAGGTCATGAGTCGTGAAGGTATACCATCGGCCCCCGGCGGTGTGGCACAGGTACGTGAGTGTGCGGCTTATTTGATTCGTTATGCCAAGCTGACCAATACCGTGCTGATTCTTGTCGGCCACGTCACCAAAGACGGCACCCTGGCCGGGCCCAAGGTGCTGGAGCATATGATCGATTGCTCGGTGATGCTGGAGAGTTCCACCGACAATCGCTTTCGCACCCTGCGCGGGGTGAAAAATCGTTTTGGTGCAGTTAATGAACTGGGTGTCTTTGCGATGACCGAAAAGGGATTGCGCGAAGTGAAAAACCCTTCGGCGATTTTCCTCTCGCGTGCCGACGAGCCTGCTGCTGGCAGTGTGGTGATGGTGGTATGGGAGGGGACACGGCCTATTTTAGTGGAGCTTCAGGCGCTGGTGGATGACAGCAATTATGGTAATCCCCGGCGTCTGGCAGTGGGCGTGGATCAAAATCGTTTATCCATGTTAATCGCTGTGTTGCATCGTCACGGTGGTGTGCAGGTGGGTGATCAGGATGTGTTTATTAACGTCGTGGGTGGCTTGAAAGTGCTGGAGACCAGTGCAGACTTGGCATTACTGCTGGCGCTTATTTCCAGCCTGCGTGACCGTCCGCTGTCTACGGATCTGGTGGTGTTTGGCGAAGTGGGGCTATCAGGTGAAATTCGCCCGGTGCCCAGTGGTCAGGAGCGCCTGAATGCAGCGGCTAAACATGGTTTCCAACAGGCTATTGTGCCCGAAGCCAACGTGCCCAGGGGCGGCGTTAAAGGTATGAAAATCGTGGGCGTAAAAACTCTCGCGGCGGCTCTGGCGGCTTTGTAGGTGGGGCTGGTTATGTTGCCTGACTAAGGGATGGAAAGTAAATAACTTGTACATCTTGCATCTTATCTTCAACTCGTCTTGGCGCGTTCTTCCATCACAAAAACTCAAAATAGAATGGCTATTCCTGTGCTTTTGTTCAGTCAGGACGCACTAATACAGACTAAACCTGAGCGCAATATAGACAAGTTATTGTGTTCCAATCCTAACCTTCAGAGCCTCTTGCAAAACTATTTCATGACAATCAACAATCAATGGGTTACACCCGATACATCACCGTAAGCCATTGATATTTGCCTCGTGTTTGGAGTTTTGCAAGAGGCTCTTCAGTATTTGTTTTTTACCAAACATAGCAAGGTTTTGGGCACAAGATTGATGGCTTTTGTATTGTCAAACACGTCATTCAGGAATGAAAGCCTACACGTTCATTAGCTCGGCCAGTTCACGGTTTAACATTTCGCTATCACCCAGGTTTAATTCCACCAATCGACGCAGGTGGGAAATACTGTCCAGGTCAATGTGCTCACAACGGAAGCCGGCGTGTTGTTTTTTGACATGCGCGACAGAAATTTCCATGCGAATGGAGGCATCCGGGTTGTCAGTCAGCATTTCCACAAGATAATGATCACCGATTTTACTATGCCAGCTATCCGGCATAGCGGCCAGAATACCCTTCAGAGAAATATCAATGAGTGTGGCGTCCCAACTGCCTTCCGCATTGACCAGATGAATATCCGTCACAAATGAAATGCGTGAAAAACGTCTTTTTTCAGTGTCCATATCGGGCCTTTTGCGTGATTTATTCAGGACAAACCATTCTGTAATGATAGTCGTGACTACACGCAACGCCAAGTGTTTCTATATGACTAAAAACTAAGCATTGAAATCTATGTTTTGCATATGAAAGCTGATGGTTTTTGTCGGGGTGGATTTATCGACGCAAAGGAGAGGGAGCCATAAACAGTCAATTTTTTTGGGCGTTTGCCGATATCGTTTTTGCGTGATCTGAGGGGAAGGATGCCGAGTTTTTGGGCCATAGATGATGAAAGGCAGAATCACAGGAAGGGTGTAGACAATGAGCAAGTGGGAGCAAAAGCCCATCAAGATTGCTTTGTTCAGCATGGACGAACGATCTGCAATCAGGATGGCGACCCTATTTAAGGTGGTTTACAAGGAACGTTGCGAAGTTGTAGATGGAGAGCAGGCAGGCCTGGCTATTGTTGATCTGGATGGTGATGCGAAGGCGTGGGTATCATTTCGGCAGAAATTCCCCAAGTTACCTGCCATTGTTCTTTCCGAATCACCGTCTACGGCGGAAGGGGCTGTTTATATCAGCAAGCCCGCTAAATTGGATTTGTTGTGGGAATCTATTTTACGTTTGGTGATTGGTTTGCCGTCACCCGATAGATTTGTCGTAAAACATGAATGCACGCCTGCTGTTGTGACAACAAACGACATTGCTATAGATGATGTCAGCAATACAGCGCAGGGCACGCCTCCAGAACCGGTACAACCCACGGATGCACTGGCAGATACAGGGAACAGCTTTAATCCAGGTGATTATTTGTTGGGGCATTTGCTGGCCTGTTTGGAAGAATGTGTCGGACGTGAATGCAGTATTAGTGTGCGATGCGAAGAGAATCAACAATTTGTGCTTTTTCCTCGTGAGGGGCGGGCGTTGAGTGATTTAGGCGATATTCAGTTTGAGCGACTGAGTAAACCTGGGAGTAATAAAGCATTTACGTTTGAAATCAACAGCACCGATGAGGATAACGGTGAAGTATCTAAATGCGATGAGGGAGAATTACACGATATTTCCCTCGATTACTTGCTTTGGGGTTTGGCCCAATGGACAGCCCGTGGCCGGGTGCCGGTAGGCACAGACCCAGGAAAATTGTTTTATTTGCGCCGCTGGCCTAATTTCTCTCGTCTGCCGCAGACGTCACACGGTATGCGCATTGCTGCTCTGTGGGTGGGTGAGCCACGTAGTCTGGACGATATTGCTACGAGTTTGGGTATCAATAAAACCGAGGTGTATTCGTTTTATAGCTCGGCTGTTGCTATTGGTTTGGCAGGGTTGGCAAAACGCCAGGTTGATGGATTGATTGAGCCGCGTAGCGTGATTAAAAAAGATATTGTGAAACGTAATGTGCGCAATGCGATTTTACGCCATATTGGTGACGGCTGATTAATGTAGAATGATTGTTTTTGGCTGGGATATACTCGTGGCGTTTGGGATTTAGGTGTCAATGTGCGTCATATTTATTTCATGGCTCCAAAAGTAGGCGCTCTTAGGCGAGGCGAAATGACAAGTAATAGTCGTTCTATTGCGAGGAATTTCAACGCAGCCATGAGATAAAGAGGGCGTGCAGTGGCACCTAAATCCCAAGCGCCACGAGTATATGTTGTGGTGATAGTGGCTCCGGATAGAACAATATGTCTTCAGGTAGCCTTTCCTGAAGAATATTTTTTGGTTGCCGTTAATATCAACACAAGAAGAAAAGCAGAAAATGATTTTATCGGAATACGTATCCGGTGGGTTAAAAAAACATATTAACAATACATATGACAGCGTGTGTGATTAAGGAGGGCCGAGAGTGTGGAAAACCTTCAGAAAGAAAAACTTGATAAGATCATTCGTCCTATACTCAGGTCATTAAATGGCAAATCGCCGGAAATGGAAGCCTCGGCAGTGATGTCTCGTGATGGTCTGAATGTTGCTTCAGTATTAGGTGATGGTGTTGACCCTGACAGGCTGGGAGCCATGTGCGCTGCACTGTTGGGGTTGGCCGATCAGACAGCAAATGAGTTGGCGCGTGGCAAATTGAAACTAGTGTTGCTGCATGGTAGTGAAGGTGTATTGCTGCTGGTGCATGTTGGAACCACACATGTATTGGCATTGGCGGCGAAGCCTGGAATCAATCTTGGTATGGTGCTGATGGAAGCGAAAAAAACCGCCGCGATGCTGGCAGCAACAATCTAAAACCATTCCTCATATATACCCGTAGCAATTGAGGTTTAGGGCCCTCTTTATTCCATGGCGACGTTGAAATTCATCGCAATAAAACGACTATTACTTGTCATTTCGCCTCGCCTAAGAGCGCCTACTTTTGGTGCCATGAAACATCAATGACGTACATTGATGCCTAAATCCCAAACATCACGGGTATCGTCGTCATTCCTAATATTGATCAGCATGACCGATTCTGCCGGTATGTTACCCTAGGTTTATACTCTTGCGATCCTTGTGTTTAAGAAAAGCCCTACTATGCCGATGTTATTGTGGGATGGTTTTAGAGTGGGCGGTGATGGCTAATACGTGTAAGAACTGAGGGAGTTTTCTTGGAGCAAGAAACCATAGAATCAATTCTGAAAGAATTGAATAATATTAATCCACAGATATTGTTGTCTATGGTTGTCATGCCAGATGGCTTGGCATTGGCTTATGCAGGCAATGTGGATGATTTTGAAAAAGTGGGTGCTTTGTATATTGAGTTGGAATTGATGTGTGAAAAAATCATGTCAGAACTTGAATACGGTGAACTGGAAGAAATGTTTATCCGTTCCAAATCAGGCTGTGTCGTGTTGCTGCCCATTGGTGATAAAGGATTGTTGGCCTGCATGTCTACCCCGGATGTGAACTCCTCAAAATTGCAGATGTTTACCTGGAAAGCCGTAGGCCGGTTGTTTGATCTTATGTAACTTGTGCGGTTTATGTCAGTAATGATTCCAGTATTTTTTCATACATGTCCGATAGTTTTTCCAGGTCGTCCACAGCGACACATTCATCAATTTTGTGAATAGTGGCATTCACCGGCCCTAGCTCTACTACCTGTGCGCCTGTCGGCGCAATAAAACGGCCATCCGAGGTGCCGCCTGCTGTTGACAGTTCTGCGGTAACGCCATTGATTTTTTTTGTGGCTACTTTGGCCGCATCTACCAGCGCACCGCTGGCGGTTAAAAAAGGTTTGCCGGAAAGATTCCAGTTGATGGTGTAATTTAGCTTATGCCGGTCAATAATATCTTGCACCCGTTGCTGCAATTGTTCGTGTGTGACTTCTGTGGAATAACGAAAATTAAAGACCACCACCGCATCACCGGGAATCACGTTAGTGGCACCAGTGCCTGCATTGATGTTGGAAATCTGGAACGTGGTTGCAGGGAAAAACTCATTGCCCTGGTCCCATTCCTGTACGCATAGCTCGGCGAGCAAGGGCGCGAGGTGGTGAATCGGGTTGTCCGCTAAATGTGGATAGGCAACGTGACCTTGTATGCCATTAATTGTGAGCGTGCAGCCCAGTGAGCCACGGCGTCCATTTTTAATCACATCACCGACTGCATTCGTGCTGGAAGGTTCGCCCACCAGGCAACCCTCCATCTTTTCACCGCGTGCTTCGAGGTGTTCGATCACTTTTATTGTGCCGTTGATGGACGGGCCTTCTTCATCGCTGGTGATGAGAAAACCGATGGAGCCGGTGTGGTCAGGATACGCCGCCACGAAACGCTCACAGGCAGTAACCATGGCTGCGAGGCTGCCTTTCATATCTGCTGCGCCACGGCCATACAGCATGCCGTCGGTAACAGTGGACTCAAATGGCGGAAATTGCCACTGTGCTTCCGGGCCGGTGGGCACCACGTCAGTATGTCCGGCGAAGGCATAGAGCGGGGCGCTGGTGCCGCGTCGTGCCCAGAAGTTATCTACGTCATCAAAGCGCAGGCGCTCAATGACAAAGCCCAGTGCCTCAAGGCGCGTGATCATCAGCTTCTGGCAACCGGCGTCCTCGGGCGTTATTGAGCGACGGGAAATAAGGTCTTTGGCCAGTGTCAGAGTGGCGGATTCTGTTTGTTTCATTGTATTTACAAGTCTCTGCTGTTATCGCTAGTCGGATTATGTGTAGGGTGGGCATTGCCCACCAAACCAATGCTGACCAGCACACAGTTTGATTTCAGATAGCACGAAAGGTGGGTAATGCCCACCCTACGAGGTTTGGCTAAATATAGTTGCATAGTCAGCAGGTTTGAAACCCACATGGATGTTTTTGTTATGTATCAACACAGGGCGTTTGATCAAGGTCGGCTGGGTTGACATTAATTGGATGGCATTGGTTTCGTTGATGGTTTCTTTATCTCTGTCCGGCAATTGCCGCCAGGTGGTGCTGCGCCGATTGAGCAGGCTTTCCCAACCGACAGATTTTACCCAGGCAGACAGATCATTTTTGTCCAGGCCATCATCGCGCACATCATGAAAGGTGTATTCGATACTCTGTGCATCCAGCCACTTGCGGGCCTTGCGCACAGTGTCGCAGTTTTTAATGCCATAGATTGTTGTCATTCGTTTCAGCACGCCTTGTCAATTTATCGCAAAGTCATTCAGGTTGCTCCGACTGTTTCAATTTGCCGGGCTGTAATATTTAACGCAAAGGCGCAAAGGTACAGAAAACGCAAAGATATTTTTTTGCCTGTTATATCTCTAAAGGTTTAATTTTCCGCTGCTCGCTGCGATTGTCATTCTGGCGAAGGCCAGAATCCAGAGGTTAAACCTTCTGGACACCGGCCTTCGCCGGTGTGACGTGAATACTTCGTTAGCTTGCTGCGGGGTCGTTTATTTTGTGTTTTGCACATTTTTACGACCATTCTGTTTGGTATCAGGATACCTTTTTCTGTTTCGATCAAATGCCGCGCAGCAGTTCGTTAATACCTACCTTGCCGCGTGTTTTGTCATCGACCTTTTTCACAATTACTGCACAGTACAGTGAATAACTGCCATCTTTGGACGGCAGATTACCGGAGACCACTACAGAGCCTGCGGGGATACGGCCATAAGTGACTTCACCGGTTTCACGATCATAAATTTTGGTGCTTTGGCCGATGTATACGCCCATGGAAATAACCGAACCTTCTTCAACGATGACGCCTTCCACCACTTCAGAGCGCGCCCCGATGAAGCAGTTGTCTTCGATAATAGTAGGGGAGGCTTGTAAAGGTTCCAGCACACCACCGATGCCCACGCCACCGGAGAGGTGTACGTTTTTGCCGATTTGCGCGCAGGAGCCCACCGTGGCCCAGGTGTCTACCATGGTGCCGCTGTCCACATACGCACCGATGTTGACATAGGAAGGCATCAATATGACACCGGGTGCAATATAAGAACCGGTACGGACAGAGGCGGGCGGTACCACACGCACACCGGATTCACGGAAGTCACGAGCATTGTAATTACCAAATTTCGATTGTACTTTGTCAAAATAATTGGCAAAGCCGCCTTTCATGAATTCGTTATCTTCAATGCGAAATGATAGCAGTACAGCTTTTTTCAGCCATTCATTGGTGACCCAGTCACCGTCGATTTTTTGTGCAACACGCAGTTCGCCGCTATCCAGCAAACGGATGGCTTCGGTAACGTATTCCTTGACATGAGTGTCTACGTTGCGGGGGGTGATGTCGGCACGCTTTTCAAAGGCGTCTTCAATGACTTTTTTCAGGTCGGTCATAGTTGTTGCTCCAGTTAAACGGGTTTATTAATCCCGGTATTGTTTTGTAAAGTTCCTTCTTTCTCATGGAGAGAAGGAATATTTTGGATTTCCATTCCAATGTCATTAAGTTAAGCCGGATATTCTGTTTGTCGTAGGTTGGTGGTGAGCTTGCGAACCCCAACGTTACCCATGCTGTTGGGGTGCGCAAGCTCACCACCAACCTACGCTGTACCGTTATTTGTTAGCTTATATGGCATTGATTTCCATTCCTTAGTTCAATGTTTCCACATAACGACGAATACGTTGTGCTGCATCAATACATTCTTCCAATGGTGCCACCAGTGCCATACGTATGCGGTTTTCGCCGGGGTTACCTGTTAGGGTA
>Ga0256839_1002460_pt1 | contig 20529 bp, 18 predicted proteins | sample 354166metaG_FD_185968 | JGI IMG/M metagenome (GOLD analysis project Ga0256839, IMG submission 185968) | Hydrothermal vent microbial communities from Mid Atlantic Ridge, Atlantic Ocean - 354-166 | ecosystem: Environmental > Aquatic > Marine > Hydrothermal vents | place: Atlantic Ocean: Mid... | reverse complement strand
TCCCTATCCCTGGTAGGGGAGCGTGTACGGCTCCGGTTTCTGTGCGGCGTGCGGGTGCTCCGCGCCGGCGTAGACCTTGAGCTTCTTGAACTGGGCGCGCCCGAGGGCCGTGCGCGGCAACATCCGCCGCACCGCCTGCTTGAGGACCTCCTCGGGCTTCTTGGCCAGCAGCTCGCGGGCGGTCATCGACTTGAGGTTGCCGATGTGCCCGGTGAAGCGGTGGTATTGCTTCTGGTCGAGCTTGCGACCGGACAGACGGATCTTTTCGGCATTGACGCAGACCACGAAGTCGCCTGCGTCCGCGTGGGTCATGTACGTGGGCTTGTGCTTGCCCCGCAGGAGGCTCGCGATCTGCGACGCGGCGCGGCCGAGCGTCTGGCCGGACAGGTCCACCAGGAGCCACTTGCGCTCGATCTCGTTGGGCTTGGGGTAGGGCGTCGCCATGGGACGGGGAGGCTTACGCGACGGTTTTTCGGGTGTCAAGCCAGGGCGCGAGCGATTTCGAGCGATGAGAACAGGTGTGCGCATGTTGCGCAGCTCGGCGAAGGGGGGTGGGCCGGGCGCCGCCGAGGGGCCATACTGCCATGGCGCGTGTCCTCTCCGTCTCCATCGACCCGGCCGCGGATCCTGGTCGCCGACGACACGACCGCCGAGCGTGACCGGGCGCGGCTCGCGCTCGAGCAGGCGGGCTACGAGGTGCTGGCCGTCGAGGACGGGCAACGCGCCATCGAGCGGTTCGCACGGGACCGTCCCGATCTCGTCCTGCTGGACGTCGTGATGCCGCGGCTTTCGGGGCTCGACGCCTGCCGGATCCTCAAGGCCCAGGCGCGTGGCACGTACCTGCCGATCATCCTCGTCAGCTCCAAGAACTCCGTCGGCGCGCGGGTGGAAGGTCTGCGCTGCGGCGCCGACGACTACCTCGGCAAACCCTACGACGACGAGGAACTCCGCGCCCGCGTCGAGGCGCTTCTTCGGATCCGTGCCGCCATGGCCGGGACGAGCCAGGCGCCGCCGGTCGAGGAGGCCCCGTCCGGCGCACCCGATTTTCGCCGGCGCCTCGAAGAGGAGTTCGATCGGGCGCAGCGCTACAGCGATCCCCTCGCTTGTCTGCGGATCGAGACGGAAGGCAGCCCGGGGCCCGAGGCGGCCGGCGCCCTGCACGACGCGGTGGCCTCGTGCGTGCGCAAGATCGATCTGGTCCATCGGGTCGCGCCGCAAACCTACCTCATCGTCCTGCCGAACACCCACTTCCCCGGGGCGCTGTCGGTGGCCGAGCGGATCGTGCGCCGCGGCCGCAACCTGCCCGGTCTCGACGCGCCGGTGCCCGTCTCGGTGGGCATCGCCTTCTTTCCCAGCCGGGACGTCCGTAGCTGCGACGACCTGCTGCGCGTCTCGGAGCAGGCCCTCGAGCGCGCGCGTGCCGAGGGGGGCGGTTCGATCTGCCTGTTCCAGCACGAGGGGTATCTCTACCGGCCCGAGGACGAGACGCCGTCTTTGGACTCCACGTCATGAACGAGACCGCCGACCGCAGCGCCGCCGGCACCATCGCACCGCTGCGCCGCGTGCTCCTCTATCCGTATGCCGGATCGAAGGCCGCTTGCCGGGCCCTCGAGACCGCCGCCGTGGCCTTTGCCGCTCACGGCATCGAGGTCTTCGTGCCGGAAGGGCTCTCCGAACGGCCGCAGGGGGTGCCGGTGCGGACGCTGGCGGAGGGGCAGGTGGGCGAGGGGCTCGATCTCGCCGTGGCCCTCGGCGGCGACGGCACCTTGCTGCGCCTGGGACGCTGGATGGGCGAACACGACGTGCCCGTGCTCGGGATCAACCTGGGCGACCTCGGCTTCCTGACGGCGTTTGCATCGAGCGAGCTGGAGGAAGCCGTCGCGCGTGCGGTGGCCGGTACGCTGCGTTGGGAACCCCGGCAGCGCATCCGGCTGGCGCTCATCCGCGACGGGCGGGCCATCGGCGACGAGGTGGCGTGCAACGACGTCTACGTGGGACACGGCGCCCTGCCCCGGATGCTGCACCTGGAGACGCGGGTGGGCGGCGAGCACATGGCCACCTACCGCGCCGACGGCCTCATCGTCGCCACCCCCACCGGCTCGACCGCCTACAACCTCTCCGCGGGTGGCCCCATCGTCCTTTCCGGGACGGATACCTTCACGATCACCCCGATCTGCTCCCACAGCCTCACGCACCGCCCGGTGGTCAGCCCGGCCCGCAAGACCATCGAGATCGTCTTTCGCGGGCCGGCTCGTGTGGACCGGGCGCTGCTGTCCGTGGACGGCCAGTGGACCATCGAGCTGCGGCGTGGCGACCTGGTGCGCGTACGGCCCGATCCCCGGCCCCTGCGCCTGGTTCCGCCGCAGGTCTCCGTGTTCGACGTGCTGGCCGCCAAGCTCGGCTGGTCCACGCCGCCGCGCGGGCTCGACGAGCGCAACGGGCTGGGCGGCGCCTAGCCGGGCCGATCCCGACCTATGATCGAGTCGCTGCACATCCGTGGCCTCGCCCTGCTCGAAGACGTGGCGCTGTCGTTCGGGCCGGGCCTGACCGTGTTGACCGGCCAGACCGGCGCGGGCAAGTCGATCATCATCGACGCCCTGGTGTTGCTTCGCGGGGGGCGCGGTCGGCCGGAACTGGTGCGGGCGGGCGAGGATCGGCTCGTGGTCGAGGCGGTGTTCGACGTCCCGGCCGGGTTGCGTCCCCTGGTGGACGAGCGCCTCGCGGCCCGCGGCCTGTCCCCGCTGGACGAGGAGGGGCTCGTGGTCCGGCGGGAGGTGGTGCGGCAGGGGCGGTCGCGCTGCTTCGTGCAGGGCACGCTGGTCACGAAGGCCGTGCTGGCGGAGGTGGTCGGGCCCCTCGTGGACATCTGCAGCCAGCACGAGCATCACGTGCTGGCCCGGGGGGACGGACAGCGCGACGTGCTCGACCGCTACGGCGGGCTCGAGGCGGCGCGCGAGGCGGTGGCGGCCTGCCACCGGGCGTTTCGGCGGGCGGAGGCGGGGCTTGCCGAACTGGACGCCGTGGGGGACGACGGGCCCGAGCGTCTGTCGTTCCTCCAGCATCAGATCGAGCTCATCGAGCGGGTGGACCCGGCGCCGGGCGAGGAGGCGGCGCTGCGCGAGCGCCTGGCCCTGGTCGAGCACGCCCACCGGTTCGCCGCCATCGCCCACGAGGTGCGCGAGGTGCTGTACGAGGGCGACGGAGCGGTGGTCGAGCGCGTGGGTGCGCTGGCTCGCAGCGTGCAGGCGGCGCCCGGTGCGGACGATCGCCTTGCGCGGCTGGTGGAGGTGCTCGCCGGGATCGAGGCGGCTTGCGAGGACGCGGCGGAGGAGGCGCGGCGCCTCGAAGCACAGGTGGAGGTGGATCCGGATGAGATGCAGCGCCTGCAGGCGCGGCTGTTCGAACTCGAATCCCTCCGGCGCCGCTTCGGATCGAGCTTCGAAGGGCTGCGTGAGCGGCTCGAGAAGCTGCGGGGCGAGGCCGGTCGCCTCGAACGCCTCGACGAGGAACGCGAGCGCCTGCGGGCGGTGGTCGAGGCCCGGCGCGACGAGCTGGAGCGGGCGGCACGGGCCTTGTCGAAGGCCCGCCGGCGCGCCGCGGCGAAGCTTTCGCGGGCCGTGGCGCGGGAGCTCGGGGATCTGGCGATGGCCGAGGCGCGCTGCACCGTCGAGGTGCGCTGGAACGAGGGGGCCGTCCCGGGCCCGTTCGGCAACGACACCGTCGTGCTGCAGTTTTCCGCCAACCCGGGCGAGCCGCCGGCACCGCTGTCGAAGGTGGCCTCCGGGGGTGAGCTTTCGCGCCTGTTGCTCGCGATCAAGAGCGTGGCGAGCAAGGGCGCGCAGGTGGTCACGTACGTGTTCGACGAGGTGGACGCCGGGGTCGGCGGCGCCGTGGCGGAGGCCATCGGCCGCAAGCTGCAACGGGCCGCCGAGGGCCACCAGGTGCTGTGTGTGACGCACCTGCCGCAGATCGCCGCCCTCGGCGACGCGCACCTGCGGGTGTCGAAGCACCGCGCGGGCGGTCGTACGGTCACCCGCGTCGCGGCGCTCGACGAGAAGGGACGCGTCGAGGAGCTCGCGCGCATGCTGGCCGGATCCAGGGTCACCAAGAGCGCACGCGAGCACGCCCGGTCGTTGCTTGCGGCCCGCGATGCCGGGGGCCGTCGGCGCCGGAGAAGGTGACCCGATCGCCGGCCTGCGGTCGTGCACGGCCGTCAGGCTGGGGGCGGGATCCGGACGGCTTCTTGGACGTACGGCAGGCGTTCGAGGCGGTCGAGCAGGCGGGTGGCGTCGGCCGCGGAGCGCACCGAGACGGTCAGGTCGATGGTGGCGGTTCCGTCCGGGGCCGCGCTCGCGTCGGCCCGGGGCAGTCGCGCGCCCTCGCGCCCCACCACGTCGAGGACGTCGCGCAGCAGGCCCGGCCGGTCGATGCAGGAAAGGCGCAGGTGCACCGTGTGCCGGCGGCGCTCGTGCGGGTGCCAGTCCACTTCCACGATTCGCTCGGGTTCGCGGCCGCGCAGGTTCGGGCAGTCGCGCCGGTGGATCGACAGCCCGCGGCCGCGGGTGACGTACCCCACCACGTCGTCCCCCGGCACGGGCGCGCAGCACCGCGCCGGGTGGCCGAGGACGCCCGAGACGTCCCCGACGGACACGCCCGCCCCGCGCGGCGGCGAGGCGGCGGCCGCAGGCGCGGGCGAGGGGGGCTCGGGCTCCGGTGCCGCGTGCTCGAGCAGGCGTGCGCCGACCTGGGCGGGGCGCACGTCCCCGAAACCCACCGCGGCGTAGAGCCCCTTCAGGTCGTCGTAGCCGAGCGCGGCCGCGATGGCTTCGAGCGGTGGGTTGGAGACGTGCAGGCGCTCCACCTCGCGGGCAACGAGCGCCCGGCCCGTCTCGATGGCCTGCGCCCGGTCGAGCGATCGGAAAAACTGCCGGATCTTCTGCCGCGCCGAGGCGGTCCGCACGTACCCGAGGTGCGGGTTGAGCCAGTCCCGGCTCGGCTGTGGGTGCTTGTGCGTCAGGACCTCCACGCGGTCGCCCGTGCGCAGGGGCGTCGCCAGCGGCACGATCCGGCCGTTGACCTTCGCCCCGCGGCAGCGGTGCCCCACCTGCGTGTGGATCCGGTAGGCGAAGTCCACGGGCGTGGCGCCCTCGGGCAGATCCACGATCTCGCCGGCGGGCGTGAGGACATAGACCTGGTCGCGGAAGACGTCCGATCGCAAGGTCTCGGCCAGCCCGTCGCCCGCGCCCTCGTCCTGCCACTCCAGCAGCCGTCGCAGCCAGTCGATCTTGTCGGCCAACGCCTGCTTGCGAAACGCGCCCCCCTCCTTGTAGCGCCAGTGGGCGGCGATGCCGTACTCGGCGGCCTCGTGCATGGACCACGTGCGGATCTGGATCTCCACGACGCGGCCGCCTGGGCCCGTGACCGCCGTGTGCAGGCTGCGGTAGTCGTTGCCCTTCGGGCGCGCGATGTAGTCGTCGAACTCGCCCGGAACGGGCTCGAACATGCCGTGCACGATCCCCAGCACCGCGTAGCAGGTGGGGACGTCGTCCACGATGACCCGCACCGCGAGCATGTCGTAGATCTCCGAAAGCGGCACCTTCTTGCGCCGCATCTTCTTGACGATGCTGGCGATGTGCTTGGGGCGGCCGTAGACCTTGCCGCGGATCTTCGCGCGGTCGAGGGCGTCGCGCAGGATCGACACGACGCGGTCGAGGTAGGCCGTGCGCGCGGAGCGTTTTTCGGCCAGGTGCGCCTTGACCCGCTGGTAGACCTCCGGTTCGACCGCCCGCAGGGCCAGGTCTTCGAGCTGCCACTTGAGGTGCCAGATCCCGAGGCGCCCGGCGAGCGGGGCGAACACCGCCTGGGTGGCCGCCGCCAGCCTGCGTCGTTCCTCGGCGGGCAGGGCCGCGCGGTCGCGCAGCAGGGGGATCCGGGTGGCGAGCGCCACGAACACCGTGCGAAGGTCCTCGGCCATCACCAGGAACATCTGGCGCAGGCGCTCGGTCTGGTGCTGTTCGAGCTGTTCCCACTCGAGGGCGAGCAGGCGCATGGCCCCTTCGACGATCCGCCGGGTCTCGTCGTCCACTCGGTCGAGGGCCGCCGCCCGCGCGTCCTCGTCGAGCAACAGGACGGCGGCCGCGCGGATCGACGGCGCGTCCACGTCGATCTCCGCGAGCAGGGCGGCGGCCTCCTCGGCGCGTGCGCGCGCGCCGGCATCCGCGGCGGCGAGTGGGGCGGCGAGGGAGTCGAGGGCCGCGCGCACCTTGCGTCGTACGTCGTCGTCGGCCATGGGGCGAGCGTCTACCACGCGCGGGCTTCGGTGCGCACGGGCGCCGCCCGGGGGGGGCCGCGCCGCACGAGGGGTTCGTCGTCCCGCACGCGGTCGAACAGGCGGGCGAGGTCCTCGGGGCCCTCGGCGGCGAACACCAGGGGTCGCAAGCGGGCCTCGGACGGGTAGCCCGCCAGGTAGGCGGCCCCGTGCCGCCGGAAGGATCGAAAGCGGCCGGGGCCGTGGGCGGCCACGTGCGCTCGGGCGTGCTCGACCAGGTGGGCCAGGCTGCGGCGCAAGGTGGGCGGCGGCGGTGGCGGGCGGCCGGCGAAGGCGGCGGCGAGCTCGGCGAACAGCCACGGCCGGCCCAGGCACCCGCGGCCGACGACCACGCCCGCGCATCCGGTGCGCGCCACCATGGCGAGGGCGTCGCCGGCAGAGAAGACGTCCCCGTTGCCGAGGACGGGCAGCGGCGCGACGGTCTCGACGAGCGTGGCGATGGCGTCCCAGCGCGCGCCGGGGGCGTAGCGGTCCGCAGCGGTGCGCGCGTGCAAGGCGACCGCGGCGACGCCCTCCTCGGCCGCGATGCAGGCGGCGGTGCGGTCCGTGCGGACCGCGTCGCTAAGGCCCATGCGCATCTTGACCGTGACGGGGCGCCCGGCCGCGGCCCGCACGGCGGCGCGCACGATGGCGCGAAAGCGCGGCGGGTCGGCCGGGATCGCCGCGCCGCCCCCACGCCGCAGGACCTTCGGGGCGGGGCAGCCGAAGTTCAGGTCCACGTGGTCCACGTCGTGCGCCTCGACGAGGCGCGCCACGGCGGCGGCGGCGTCCTCGGGGCAGGTGGCGTAGACCTGCGCGCTGCGGGGGCGCTCGTCCGGGTCGAAGGCGACCTTGGCGACGGTGTGCGGGTCGCCCTCGGCGAACAGGCGGGCGTGGACCATCTCGCACACGAACAGGCCCGGTCCGCGCCGTCGGCACAGGCGGCGGAACACCACGTCGGTGACCCCCGCCATCGGCGCCAGCACGACGGGGACCTCGCAGGCGACGGTGCGGACGGGCGCGCGCAGGGTGAGCATGGGGGGCGTCCCGTCCGGGCGGGTCAGCCGACGAGGCGGTCGTAGAGCGCCGGCGGCAGGCACCGCAACAGGCGCAAGAGCGCGGCCAGGTGCCACGGGAACGTGACGACGGGGCGGGCGCGGGCGATCCCGTCGGCGATACGCCGGGCCGCCGCGTCGGGCTCGACCGTGCCCGGCGGGCGCGATGTTCCGAGCATGTCCGTCGCCACGTATCCGGGCCGCACGTCCACGACGCGCACGGGGGTCTTGCGCAGGTCCACGCGCAGCACGTCGAGGAACGCGCTCAGGAAGGCCTTGGATCCGGAGTAGGCCGCAAGCTTCGGCATGCCGCGGTAGGCGACGACGCTCGAGATCCCCACCAGGGTGCCGCGCCCGCGGGCGAGCATCCCGGGCAGGGCGGCCAGGAGGGTCGCCACGGCGCCGCGCACGTTGACGTCGATGGTGTCCGCGCAGTCGTCGTAGGTGAGCTTGCCGCTCCAGCGGGCGGTGGCGACGCCGGCGTTGGCGACCACCACGTCCAGCCCCCCCAGGGCCTGGTCCGCGGCCTCGACCGCGGCGCGGACGGCCTTGGGGTCGCGCACGTCGGCGACGAACGTCTCGGCCCGGCGGCCGAGCGCTCGAACCTCGGCGGCGGTCTCGGCCAGCGCGCTCTCGGTCCGTGCGACAAGGGCCAGATCGTGCCCGCGGCGGGCCAGCGCCAGGGCCAGCGCGCGCCCGATGCCGCGGGAGGCCCCGGTGACGAGGGCGGTGTCGGCGCGGCTCATCCGTTCTCCGTGAAGGACTTGAGTCGGCGGCTGCGGCTGGGGTGCCGCAGCTTGCGCAGGGCCTTCGCCTCGATCTGCCGGATCCGCTCGCGCGTCACCGAGAAGTCCTGCCCGACCTCCTCCAGGGTGTGGTCCGTGGGCTCACCGATGCCGAAGCGCATGCGCAGGACCTTCTCCTCCCGTGGGGTGAGCGTGGCGAGCACCCGCCGCGTCTGCTCGGCCAGGCTTCGGTGGACCACGTGCTCGGAGGGGGAGACCGAGTTCTTGTCCTCGATGAAGTCCCCGAGCAGGCTGTCCTCCTCCTCGCCGATGGGGGTTTCGAGGGAGATGGGCTCCTTGGCGATCTTGAGCACGCGGCGGACCTTCTCGGGCGGCAGGTCCATGCGCTCGGCGATCTCCTCGGGGGTCGGCTCCCGGCCGAGCTCCTGCATGAGCTGTCGCGTGGTCCGGATGAGCTTGTTGATCGTCTCGATCATGTGCACGGGGATCCGGATCGTGCGCGCCTGGTCGGCGATGGCGCGGGTGATCGCCTGCCGGATCCACCACGTGGCGTAGGTGGAGAACTTGTACCCCCGCCGGTACTCGAACTTCTCCACCGCCTTCATCAGGCCGATGTTGCCCTCCTGGATGAGGTCGAGGAACTGCAGGCCGCGGTTCGTGTACTTCTTGGCGATCGACACGACGAGCCGCAGGTTCGCCTCCACCAGCTCGGTCTTGGCGTCCATCGCCGCCTTGCGGGCGCCGCGCACCGCGTCGTCGGCCGCGAGCAGTTCGTCGATGGTCATGTGCGTCTCCTGTTCGAGCTTGCGCAGGCGCTTGTGGGCAAGGCGCATGCGCGCGTCCACTTCGTGCAACTCCGAGGGGTGCAGCCCGAGCTTGCGGCACAGCTTGAACTCCTCTTCTTCGGTGCGGCGCGCCGACAGGAACATCTCGCGCAGCTCCGCCTGGGACAACCCCGTGCGGCGCTCGCAGGTGCGCAGGTCCTCGCGCGCCCGGCGGGCCCGGTTCGCGAGCTCGCCGAGTTCCTCGATCATCGCTTCGACGGGGCGGCGCGCCAGCATCATGGCGGCGATGGGCTTGGCCGCGTTCTTGCGCTCGCGGGCGATCTTCTCGCGGATCGATCGGCGCGTCTCCTCGCTCGCGTCGAGGGGCAGATCGGAAAGCTGTCGCACCAGACGCTCGATCTGCTTGCGGTGCCGCCGCACGCGGTCGAGCTGGCGCTCGAAGTTTTCGAGGGCCGCCTCGCGGCTGATCGGCAGGTCGGGGTGGTGGGCGCTCGGGTTGTCGGCTGCACCGGCCACCTGCAAGATGTCCTTGATCCGCGACTCGCCGTGGCGTAGCTGCTCGGCGAGCTCGATCACGGACTCGATCGCCACCGGGCTCTCGAACAGGTGGCGGTGCATGTCCTGCTCGCCTCGTTCGATCCGTTTGGCAATCTCCACTTCCCCCTCGCGCGTCAGCAACGACACGCTCCCCATCTTGCGCAGGTACATGCGCACCGGGTCGGTGCTGCGCCCCGGTTCGTCGGCGGGTTCCCGCCGCCGGGTCACCGCCGCACGGGTTGCCGCGTCGCCGTCGGTCACCGTCACGCCGCCCGCGCGCAGGATCGACTTCCAGCGCGCGATCTCCCCCGGCCCGTTGGCTTCCGCGGGCAGGAGGCGGCGCAGCGCCTCGTGGCTCAGGCCGCCGTTGCCGCGCGCGGCGTCGAACAGGCGCTGCTTCAAGTCTTCGTCGGAGGTGGATCGTGTCATGGGGCGGAAGGCGGTGGGGGCGGGAGGTGGTCGATGGGCGGCTGCCAGGTGCCGGCGGCCCGTTGCATCCGCACCTGGTTGTAGCGCCGAACCAGGTCGATCCGCTGGCGCAGGATCTCGCGCAGGTCCTCGGGCGATTGGGCCACGCGGGCGCGCCGCTCGGCCACGTCGAGCGCCGCGATCCGCCGGGCGAGGCGCTCCTCCTCGCAGGCGGCCAGCACGTCGTGCAGGGCCTCGTCCGGATCGTCCGGGGCGGGGGCATGGGCGTCGAACAACGCGCGCTCGAAGGCGGCGCGCGCGTCCTCGGGGAGACCTTCGAGCAGCGCGAACACGTCCACCGACCGGCCTTCCCGGGCCGCGGCGACGATCCCCTCGACGATCCCGAGCACGGTGGAGTCGTCCACGAGCGCACGCACGCCGAGCGCGTCGGCCCGGTTGGCGAGGTGCGGGGCGTCCACGAGCAGGCGGACGAGCGCGATCTGTGCATCGGAGAAGGCCGACCGGCGGGGTCGCACGGGCTGCGATGGTGACACACGCGCGGACGAAGCCGAAGGGGGCCTGGGCCGGTGGCGCCGGGCGAGCCGGCGCAGCTCCCCGAGCGACACGCCGAAGATGGCGCTGGCCCGCTCGGCGTAGAGGGTCCGGGCCGAGGCGCGCGGCAGCCGGCACAGCACCGGCACCACCTCGTCGAGCGCGCGGGCGCGGGCGTCCGGGCTCGTGCCGGCCGCCTCGGCGAGGCTCTCCATCCACCAGGCGAGCCCCGCCGGCGCCTCGTCGAGCCGCCGCTCGAGCAGCGCCGGATCGGTTTCGGCCGGGTCGCGCCCCTCGGGCAACAGCGCCACGCGCACGTCCAGGTCCGCGGCCAGCAGGGTCTTGACGGCGCGCAAGGTGGCCGTCCGTCCGGCCGCGTCCCCGTCGAAACACACGACCACGCGCTCGACGAGGCGCGCGAGGCGGCGGGCCTGGTCCTCCGTCAGGGCGGTGCCCAGGGGAGCCACGGCCTCGCGGATCCCCACCTCGTGCAGGCGCACGACGTCGATGTTGCCCTCGACGAGGACCGCGCGGCCCCGGCCGCGCAGAGCGGTGCGCGCCTGCGCCAGCCCGAACAGGTGCGCCCCCTTGCGGTACAGGAACGACTCGGGGCTGTTGATGTACTTCGGCGGCGGATGCTCGCCGTCCGGTGCGTCGTGCACCGGGAGGATCCGGCCGGAGAAGGCCACGATCTCCCCGCCGGGGAGCACCACCGGGAAGATCAACCGGCCGCGGAACCGGTCGTAGCTCCCCCGCCCCTCGCGCTTGTGCACCACCAGCCCCACGGACTCGGCCAGCGACAGGTCGAAGCCGGCCGCGACCAGGTGGGACGCAAGGGGCGACCAGCCCGCCTCGCTCGGGGCGGGGGCGTAGCCCAGGCGAAACGCCCGGGCCGTGTCGGGGCCGATCCCGCGCGTTTCGAGGTACGCCCGGGCCACCGCGCCGGCCGCCTCGTCCCAAAGGGTCTGCTCGTAGAAGGTGGTCGCCGCCGCCATCAGACGCAAGGCGGCCTCCTTGCGGGAGGCGGCGCCCGCCTCGGCCGCCCGCACGGCCGGCAGCGGGACCCCGTACAACGCCGCCAGCTTGCGCACCGCCTCGACGAAGCTCTTGCCCTCAATCTTCATCACGAAGGCGATGGCGTCCCCCCCCTCGCCGCAGCCGAAGCACTTGAAACCCTTGAAGGCGGGGTTGACGTTGAAACTCGGGGTCTTCTCGTCGTGGAAGGGGCAAAGGCCCTTGTAGTTGCGGCCCGCGCGGCGCAGCGAGACGTACCGGCCCACCAGATCGACGATGTCAACCTTCGCGCGCAGGGCTTCGAGGGCTTCGGGCGGGATCGCGGCCATGGGGTCGAATCGACGGGGGGTGCCGCCCGCCGAATCCGCCGAGAATTTGCCCGAAGCGCGCGGGGTGTGCCATGGGCCGAAGGGTCATGGCCGTTCTGTTCGAGTCTTCCCGCAGCGCCCTTCGTTCCGCCGCCACCCCCGCGACCGAGCCCGATCGCAGGCGCAGCGGCCTGCGCCGGCGCGCCCGCGACCGGATCATGGACCGCGCAACGCGCGCATATCCGAAGAACGAGGCCCTCGAAGGCGTGCGGGATCTCGAGACCCTCATGCTCTTCATCGACGACGACCTGCGGGAGACGGGGCTCGCCCTCGCGCGGATCGAGCAGTACCTGGTGCGTACCCTGGGCGTGCTGGAGCAGCCGCAAGTCACGCGCCGCGAGGTGCACGCGCTGGCGGCGGATCAGGCCGTGCTCGACCACCTCGACATGCTCAACGAGACGCTGGAGAGCCTGCGCCGCCGGATGGCGCGGCTGGCCGCGCGCCTCAAGTAGCCGCGCGGGCGGTAGGATGGCCGCCGCGTGACCTCTCGCGACGACCGCCCGAGCCTTTGGGTCGCGTTTGCGGCGGCCGCCGGGGTCTACGGCGGCTACGCGCTGCTCGGCTTCGTCCCGGCGCTCGGCGAGGTCCGGGGGCTTCTTCTCGTGGCCGCCTTCTACTTCCTGCCGGGGTTCTTGTTGCGCGGCGACCCGGCGCGCGCGCGCCGCTACCAGGTCGGCCCCGAAAGCCCTGTCCCGCCATGGAGCTGGCCCGCGGCGAAGACGGCCCTGGGGGCGTGTGCGATCTTCTTTCCCCCGTTTTGCCTGGCGTTCGTGTGGTTCTACGCCGAGGTCTGCGGCCAGGGCCGCTGGGTGGTCGAGCCGTTGCTGGCCCTCGAGGCCCACCTGCCCACCAGCGGCGCTCTCGAACGCTTCCTCGACCAGCTTTGCCGTCGCTACGTCCCGTTCGACGGCGTGCGCGTGATCCTGCCCGCGTCGTTTTCCGCCTACGGCTACCTGGGCGCGGCCTATGCCGCCGTGGTGGAGGTGTTCGTGGTGGCGTTGCCCGAGGAAGTCTTCCACCGGGGCTACCTCATGAGCGTCTTCGAGGAGCACTGGCCGCCGCGGCGCCGCCTGTTCGGCGTGCCGTTCGGGCTCGCGGCCGTGCTCGCGAGCGCCGTGTTCGCCGTGGGGCACCTGGTGGGGATGGCGCAGGTGGGGCGCCTTGCGACCTTCTTCCCCGGCCTGGTGTTCGCCTACCTGTGGAAGCGGACGGGTAGCCTGTGGGCGGGGACCCTCTTTCACGCCGCCTCGAACCTCCTGATGGCGGTGCTGCTTTCCAGCACCTTCCCGGGGCGCTAAAAGAGCGGGCGTCCGTGGCACGAGCCGCCGCCTTCTTCGACGTGGACCACACGGTGCTGACCGTCAACTCGGGCACCGAATGGGTGCGCCACCTTCGGCGCACGGGGCAAATGCCCCTGCCGCACCTGCTGCGCTCGGTGGGGTGGCTCGTGCAGTACAAGGCCGGTCTGCTCGACTTCGACGCCATGGCCGTGCGCGCGATCCTGCCGTACGTGGGACGCAAGGTGGAGGACGTCCGGCAGGAGGTCCGCGCCTGGTACGAGACGCACGTCCGCCCGAAGATCTCCCGGGACGCGCGCAGCGCCATCGAGCGCCATCGGTCCGAGGGGCACGCCGTGGCGCTTCTGACCTCGGCGACCCGTTTCGTGTCCGAGCCGATCGCTGAGGACCTGGGGATCGAGCACGTCCTGTGCACCGAGATCCGCGTCGAGGACGGGGTCATCACCGGCGAGGTGGAGCGCCCGGCCTGTTACCGCGACGGCAAGGTGCGCAAGGCCGAGGCCTTCGCGCAGGCCTACGGCTTCGACCTGGACGTAAGCTGGTTCTACTCCGACTCGTACACCGACCTGCCGATGCTCGAACGGGTGGGCAATCCCCGGGTCGTAAGCCCCGATCCCAGGCTCCTGCGCGTGGCGCGTCGGCGCGGCTGGCCCGTGCTCGCCTGGCACGAACCGATCCGCCGCGGACTTTGACGTCGGCCGTGTGCACCGCACGGGACGCCGCCCCCCGCTCGACGCGCACGGGGCCCGTGGCGATCGGACCCCCGGGGGGACCGGCCGGCCGGGCGGCCTGTGCCGCGGGAGGTGGATCCGCGCCGTCGCGGGGCCGGGCGGTATGGAAGTCGCCCGCCGCCGTGCGTGGTAGCCTCCCGCGCCATGGCGTCCCAGCCGGACTACACCGAGCTCGGGTGGATCGAGGCCGTCGTGGAGCGGGCCCTGGCCGAGGACCTGGCCGCCGGCGACGTGACGACCCGCGCCGTGGTGCCGGCGTCGGCCCGTGCGTCGGCGCGCCTGGTGGCGCGCAGCCCGTGCGTGGTGGCGGGGCTCGCCGTGTTCGCCCGGGTGTTCGAGCGCGTCGATCCGCAGGTGACCGTGGACCTTGCGGTCTCCGACGGGGCGGCCGTCGCGGCGGGCGCCGAGCTGGCGCGCGTTTCGGGCCGGGCCCGCAGCCTCCTGGCCGCCGAGCGGACGGCGCTCAACCTCCTTGCACGGGCCTGCGGCGTCGCGACGAGGACGCGGGCCTACGTGGAGGCCGCCGGTCCCGTGCGCGTGGCGGACACGCGCAAGACGATGCCGGGCCTGCGCCCCCTCGACCGATACGCGGTGCGGTGCGGCGGGGGCGAGAACCACCGCAACGACCTGGGCGCCGCGGTGCTCATCAAGGAGAACCACGCGCGCGTCGCCGGCGGGGTGGGGGCGGCCGTCCGCCGGGCGCGCGCCGCCGCCGGCCACATGACCGTGGTCTCGTGCGAGGTGACCTGTCTCGCGCAGGTGCGGGCGGCCGTGGAAGCCGGCGCGGACGTCGTCTTGCTCGACAACATGGACGACGAGACGATCCGCGCTGCCGTGGCGGTCGTCGCCGGGCGGGCCGTGGTGGAGGTCAGCGGCGGCCTTTCGCCCGAGCGACTCCGGGGCCTTGCCGCCCTGGGCGTGGACGTGGCGAGCGTCGGCGCGATCACCCACTCGGCGCCGGCGGCGGACCTGTCGCTGTTGTTCGATGACCCCGACCGCACCCCCGAGTGACGACGCCCCCGAGCCCGCCCGGGTCGCGGCGTTGCGCCGCGCGGGCGGCCGCCTGGGCGTGCCCCACGAGCACCACGCGGTCCTGGCCTCGACGAACGATCGCGCCCTGGCCTGGCTCGACGCGGGCGCGCCGTCGGGGGCCCTCGTCACGGCGGACGCGCAGACCCGCGGCCGCGGGCGGCGGGGGCGGTCGTTTCACTCGGACCCCGGGGCGGGCCTGTACGCCAGCGTCGTGCTGCGGTTTCCCGCGGGCACGGACGTTTCGCCGCTGGCGCTCGTGGTGGGCCTCTCCCTCGCGGACGCGCTCGGCGACGTCGGGGTCTGCGACGTGCGCCTGAAGTGGCCCAACGACCTGTTCGTCCCGGCGGGCAAGCTCGGCGGCGTGCTGTGCGAGGCCGTCTGGCGGGGGGGGGCGCCCGCCGTCGTCGCCGGCTTCGGGATCAACGTGCACGCGGCGCCGGACCTCGGCGAGGACGCGCCGTACCGTGCGGCCCGGGTCGCGGACGCGGCCGGCGGGCGGCCCGTGGGCCGGGCGCGGCTGCTCGCCGCCGCGCTGGATCGGCTCGAGACCGACCTGGTTTCGTTCGAGCGTGGGGGCTTCGCCGCGCTGCGGGGGCGCTACCTGCAACGCTCGTGCACCGTCGGGCGGGTCGTGACGCTCGAAGGGGGCGAGACGGTGCGCGTGCTCGACGTGGACGAAGGCGGCGCTCTCGTGGTGCGCGGCGGCGCGGGCGGGCGCCGGCGGATCGCCGTGGGCGAGGTCTCCCTTCCGCTCGACGGGCGGGGGTGGTAAGCCGCAGATAGGGCCATGCGGATCCCCGAACGACTGGCGCACAAGCACCCGGTGTTCAGCTTCGAGTTCTTCCCGCCGAAGTCCGAGGCCGGGGAGCGCGTCCTGTTTCGCAGCCTGCGCCGCCTTTCGGCCCTGCGACCCGACTTCGTCTCGGTCACCTACGGCGCGGGGGGCAGCACGCGCGCGCGCACGGTGGCCCTCGTGCGCGAGATCAAGGTGCAGTTCGGGATCGAGGCCATGGCGCACGTGACCTGCGTGGGGGCCACGCAGGCCGAGATCGGGCACCTGCTCGACGAGCTGGCCGCCGCCGGCGTCGAGAACGTGCTGGCCCTGCGCGGCGATCCGCCCCGCGGCCAGGACCGTTTCGTGCCCACCCAGGGTGGGTTCGCCCACGCAAGCGACCTGGTGCGCTTCATTCGAAGCCGGTGGGACTTCGCCATCGGCGCCGCCTGCTACCCGGAGGTGCACCCCGAGGCCCCCGACGCCGATACGGACCTTGCGAACCTCGTGACGAAGGTGCAGGCCGGGGTGGACTTTCTCGTCACCCAGCTCTTCTTCGACAACGCGCGCTTCTTCGACTTCGTGCAGCGGGCGCGGAGTGCGGGGATCGACGTGCCGATCCTGGCCGGGATCATGCCGATCACCGACGCGCGCCAGATCGATCGCTTCGTCCGGATGTGCGGCGCCAGCGTGCCCGACGCCTTGCGTGCGAGGCTCGCCGACGACGGCGGTGACGTGCACGAGATGTTCTGGTCGGGGGTTTCGTTCGCGGCCCACCAGTGCCGCGGGCTGCTCGCCCCTTGCCCCGCCGGCCCGTTCGAGCTGGGAGCGCCGCGGGTGGATGGGATCCACTTCTACACGCTCAACCGCTCCCCCGCCACGCGGGCGATCTTCGAGATCCTGCGCCTTCTACCCGGCACGTAGGCCACTCGCCCGGGGCCTTCGGTGGTAGGGTTCGTCCATGGACCTTCGCCGCCGCCTTCGAGCGCTCGGCGCCGTCGTGGCGCTGGCCTGGTTCGCGCCTGGGTGTGAGTCGTCGCCCCCCTCGACGCGCAGCCCGAGTGGACCGTCGTCCCCCGCCGTGAAGCCCGTGTCGCGGGGCGAGCACGGCGCGCCGGCTCCCGAGTCGGCACCGGTTGCGCCGTCCGACGGGGTTCCGGCGCATCCGGAGGTCCCGGTGCCCTCGCCGCCCGACCTGCGCGCGCCGCCGCCGCCGGGCGCCGTGGTGGCCGTCGGCGACCTGCACGGCGATCTCGCCGCCACGCGCGCCGTGCTGCGGGCCGCGGGGCTCATCGACGGGGACGATCACTGGATCGGCGGGAACACCGTGCTGGTCCAAACGGGCGACGAGCTCGACCGCGGAGACGACGAGCCGGCGATCCTCTTGTTGTTCGACCGGCTGGCCGTCGAGGCCGCGCGGGCCGGTGGGGCCGTCTACGCCCTGCTCGGCAACCACGAGATCATGAACGTCCTCGGCGACTTCCGGTACGTCACCGAGGGCGGCTTTCGGGCCTTTGCACTGCCCGAGGGGGTACGGCCGCCGTCCGAGATCGCCTCGTTGCCCGCGAAGGTGCAGGGGCGGGCGTACGCCTTCGCGCCGGGCGGGCCCTGGGCGCGCAGACTCGCGGGGCGCAACGTGGTCGTCGTGGTCGGCGACACGGTGTTCGTGCACGGGGGGATCCTTCCCGAGCACGTGGCGGCGGGGCTCGCGGCGCTCAACCGCGACACGCGGGCCTTCCTTGCGGGGGACCGGCGCCTCGGCCCGGCGGTGCTCGGGCGGCTGATGGCGCCGGACAGCCCCGTGTGGACCCGGGCCTACGGTGAGGGGGACGACGAGGCCACCTGCCGCACCCTGGCGGTCGCCCTCGAGCGTCTCGGGGCGCGGCGGATGGTCGTGGGGCACACCGTGCAGCGCTCCGGCGCGATCGGTGAGGCCTGCGACGGCCGCCTGTACCGGATCGACGTGGGTCTTGCGACCCATTACGGTGGGCCGATCGCCTACCTGCGGATCGAAGGCGGCACCGCCACGCCCCGAAGCCTGCCGCGGAAGGCGCCGGGTGCTTCGCCGGATGCGCACGGACACGGCCCATAGGGCGGGGGGACCGAGTTGGGCCCGCGCGGTGGCCGGTGGGGCGATGCATGCCGGGTCGGCGGCGCCGCCGACGGGAGCGTCGGGGGGGACGGTGGTGACGGCCCCCCGACACCGGGACGAGCCGAGGGGTGGGGAGGGTCGGTGACGAAACCACCGTGCGCCGGGCCGAGCATTGGTGCGGGGCGTGATCGAACTCGACGGGCGCTTGCGGGCGCCGCCGCGCGGCCGGTTCCCGGCGCATGCCGCGTCTTGGTCCCCCGTAGTGGAGTCCTTCCCGAACGCCGAACCGGGGGGCGTGTCGAGCATGCCAGCGTCTCGTCGTGGACGTTGCGGCAGGGATGTCCTTCCCGAACGCCGAACCGGGGGGCGTGTCGAGTCGATGTGGGGGGCGGGCGCAGTGGGAAATGCCCGGTCAGGTCCACGGGCCCGCGGCGTGGACCGCGGCGGCGGCGGCGGCGTGGAGGGTGCCGAGGAGCGCGCCGGCGAGCCGCGCCGGGGCGGGACGGGCCGCGAGCGCAGGGACGGTCGCGAGCGCGAGGCCGGCGAGGAAGGGGGGCACGCCGGGAACGGCGTCGGCCTCGAACAACGACGGGCCCGCGGACGCCAACAGGGCCACCGAGCCCCAGAAGGCGACGCGCCACGCGAGGGCGGTTCCATGGGTCCGAAGGACCCGGCGGATCCGTCGCCCCGCGGCCCGTGCGGCGTGCTGCAGGCGGGGGGCCGCGGCGTGGGCCCGGTGGCGCACCCGGGCGGTGAGGTGGGCGGTCGCGCGGCGCAGGCCGGGCGCCGCGGCGTGGATCCGGCGGCGCAGGCGCGCCAGGAGGTCGGCGGCCGCGTGGCGAGACGGCATGGGCCATGGATACCTCGCCGCGCCCGGAGGCCACCACTTTTCGGCCCGGCGCGGTCGGCGAGCCGCACGGGTGCAGCCACACCGCGCTGCGGCCCCGGCGGATCCCGGGGTTGTCCTCCGCCGGGTGGTGGGGGCCCACCGGCATCCGGACCGGATCCCGTCGCGGTGGCCGGGGGGTGTCCCCGCGGGTGCCAGGGGGCCGAGAGACGGACGACCCGTTCCGAGCGCGGGTGTGGGGCGGCCCCCACCGGATGACACGGGGGCGCGGTGTGCCGCCGCCGAACCTGGGCCTTTGGGCCCCCGGCCGCGTGGAGGAGGGGGACCCCAACCGTGCGACCGAGCGTCGTTGGCCGGGGCCGGCGCCGGCGTGCGGGGGCGCGGTGGGTTCCGGGCCCGGCGCGTGCGCCGGTTTGGGGGCGCGTTGCGCCCGGCTTCGGGCGGCCGGCGTGGCCCGTCGTGGGTGGCCCGTCGCGTGCCGGGGCGCGGCGCCTCGCCCGAGCCCTCGCGGCGCCGCGTGGGTGTGGTCGTGGGTGGCCCGTCGCGTGCCGGGGCGCGGCGCCTCGCCGGGGACGTGTGTGGAGCCGCCCGGCGTCCCGGACCCGCCGCGGAGGCGGTACCATGGGGCGTGTCGCCCGCGCGCTCCTGCCGAGGACGGACCGCCGCCACGGCGGTTGTGTGGGCGGTGGTCGCGGTCGGGGTCGGCCGTGGGGCGCCGGCGTTCGGGCGCATGCCGCCGGCCGCGGCGAAACCGGAGGAACGGCACATGCCGCCGCCGCGGGCGGCGTGGGGGCGGATGGGGGCGACGAGCTTCGCCACCTGCTCGACCTACGACCGGGCGGCGGCGAGCGTGTTTCCGGCGGCGGCGGCGCCCGACTCCAGCGTGCGGTGGGTCGAGCGTGCGCGGGTGTGCGGCCGTGCGCCGAACGTCCTGCTCATGGCGGCGCGGGAGCTGGCCGTGGCCCGCGTCGGCGTCGAACTGACGAAGATGCCGCCCCCGGCCCGCGAGGCGCACGCGGCGGCCCGCGCGAAGGACCTCGCGCAGGCGCGGCGCCTCGTCGAGACGGCGCGGGTGGAGGCCCGTCGTCTGGGCGCGATGTTGCCCCCGGGTGCGACGTACCTGCGCGCCTACCTGGCGCTCGCCGCCGGCGACGTGCCGAGGGCGGCCCGGCTGGGCGCGCAGGCGCTGCGGCGGGGAGACGTGCCGGCCTATCGTGCCCTTCGGATGCTCGCCGCGGTCGCCTTGCTCCAAGAGAATCTGGAGAGGGCGGTCGTGCTGTGTGAAGCGGCCATCGAGGCGGGGGAGGTCGATGCCGGCGCGACGCGCGGGATCACCCAGGCCCTCGCGGCGTGGATCTACGATCGCGCCGGGGACGGGGCGGCCGCCGCCCGCGCCTTCTCGGCCGCCGGCGTGGGGAGCAATCCCTCCACGATCCTGTCCGCCGCCGCCATGCTGCCGTTCCACGAGCGCCTGTTCCTGCTCGGGCTCTACCAGGCGCACGTGGGCAATCGTGCGCTGGCACGCAAGCTGTTCGAGGCGTACCTGGCGCGCCCCGACCCGGGGCCGCCCGAGCGCGCCCACGCGCGGCGGCACCTGGCCGCCCTCGAAGCCGCGCGCAGACCCGCCCCGTAGGCGGTTCAGCTGATCGGGGGGCCTCGTGGTCGGTTGGATGTAACGGTGGTGGCGGGGGTGGTGCGGGGGTATCCCACGGTTCCCTACATCGCTCGGCCCGCAGCCGTGGGCGGTGGCGTTTGACAAGGAGTACGAACCCGTGGCAGCCTGTAGGCGTGACGATGCGCACGCCGCACGCCGCACGCTGCACCGCTGTCCTGTGTCGTGAGTTCGGTGTTGGTGTTCGGGGCGTGTGGTAGCGGAGAAGGCGAGGAACCCTGTGGTGCGACCGACACGCCCGCGACGACGGCGACGCCCTACCAGGAGGAGGGGGCCGAGACGGGGACGGGTGGGAGCGGTGGTGTGGCGACGG
>Ga0256839_1002459_pt1 | contig 20537 bp, 22 predicted proteins | sample 354166metaG_FD_185968 | JGI IMG/M metagenome (GOLD analysis project Ga0256839, IMG submission 185968) | Hydrothermal vent microbial communities from Mid Atlantic Ridge, Atlantic Ocean - 354-166 | ecosystem: Environmental > Aquatic > Marine > Hydrothermal vents | place: Atlantic Ocean: Mid... | reverse complement strand
TGTTTTGTCGTATTCGGGGCTATTTATCCACTTGTCGAAAACAAGGGCTGAGTGCATCCGATGCGTTGGCGTTGGTTTTTGCGGGAAAATTACCCCATTTTGATTTAATGGGCTGAGTAGTTACAAAATCTTTTCCCCCAAGGGGCGACATCAGGATGGTGGGCTAAAACTGTTCAACTTGACCTTGAGGCTAAAGGTATTGTAGCCCGAGAGCAAACCAAACCATTAAGATGGCATAAACAAAACGCATAACAATTAGCTCCAGCGGACAGTTTAAAGCGTCACTTTTTTTGCATACGCAAAAACGTGCCACTTTAAACTGCCGCTGAGCAAGGCGTTAGCCGTGAAAGGTGTGATGCATGGAAACTAATTCGGCGTATATCTCTGTAAGGAATCGGTGGCCAGTGTTATCCCAAGCGGCGTTGGAAGATGTCGCCGAGTCGTTCGACGTTTTTTGACAAGTCATAGTCTTCTACCACCCGTTTGCGGCCGTTTTCGCCGAGCGTTCGGCGCAGGTCGGGGTCGTCCATCAGGCGTTCCAGCGCGGCGGCGAGTTCTTCGACCGACGAGGGGGCAACCAGCAGGCCGTCGATACCGTCGCAGATGAGCTCGGGGATGCCGGTGATTCTGGTGGTGACGCAGGGGATCTCCATTGCCATCGATTCCATCAGTACCACGGGTATGCCTTCGGCGAAGCTGGGCATCGAGAAGATATGAGCGCGGGCGTAGAGGTCGCGAATCCGGTCCTGGTTGACTGCGCCTTCGAAGATGATGTCTCGCTGACGGCCAAGACGATGAACATGACGTTCCAGTGAGGCACGGTCGGGACCATCGCCGACAATGCGCAGGCGAATATTGCGCCCGGCTTGTAGCAGCCGCTCCATTGCGTCGATGAGGATATGTTGCCCCTTTGCGGGCGTCAGCCGGCCCACGCAGATGACTTCGAACACTGCGGGCTCTATTTCGAAGGGGCGCGGCGTGAAGACTTCAGGATCAACCCCTAGACGCGAGACTTCGAGCTTGTGCCAGTGTTCATAGGCTGACAGTTTCATCAACTGGCTGCGGGCAAAATTGCTGATGCAGCAGATGAAATCGGCGCTTTCCACCTTGCGCGTCAGATATTGCCCCGGCGCATCGTAGAATTCATCCGGGCCATGCACGGTGATCGAAAAGCCAAAGCCGAACACCTCTTTTACATACATTGCAACTGTTGCTGCCTGAGCGCCCAGGTGGGCGTGCAGGTGCCGCTGTCCTTTTGCCTGCATCCACACGCCAACCATCAGCGCCTCGGTAAAATACATCAGGTTGTAGAACAGGTCTCGCAGGTCGGTTTTGCCCAGCTCAACGATGAGCTTGAGGCCACGCAGGTAACCAGCGGGATTACTCGTCAGTGTTTTCCAGTGGGCACGCACCGCGCCCTTCGCGCCCTGAGGTTTGATGTAGTAGGTCAGCGCCGATTCGTTGGCTTCGTCTTGCGTCAGCCCTTCGCTGGCGCGGTCAGCCGCATTGATTGAAGCTGCGTCGATGTGAAAACCGCGCGCCCGCAGTTGCACGACTTCGCGAATAATGAAGATCATCGACAGCATCGGGTACTGGCTGACGAGGTAGGCGAGCGAGACGGTTTTCTGGCTGGACATGTTCCTGTTCCTAGTCCTGAGGGTAACGCAAGCCCCAGCTTGCGCGCATTTCATCCATGGCTTCCATGATGGCGAGAGTGTCGTCCAGCGGCATGATGCTGCTCTCGGTTTCACCGCGCTGCAGACAGCTGGTCACCTCTTCGATTTCGAACTGGTAGCCATTGCCGGGGAATGGTTTGTTGATGACCCCGCCCCGCAGCCTGTCGAGCAACGGCGTTGCCATGCGATAGAGCTTTGCAACCAGTGAGCTATCCTTCAATTTCTGTTTCAGCCCCCCGCTGCCAATGACGGGCGCTGGCGCGGTCGGCTGTTCGAATCGCGTGAGCGTGATGCGGCTGGGCCGATAGAATGGGTCATGAATCCGGATCTGGCCCCGCGTACCCATGATGACGGCTTCGTTGGTGCCGTAGCTGGTGAGTGTGGAGGACAGATCGGCAATGGCGCCATTCGGGTATTCCAACAGGCAGGCAGACTGATGATCGACGCCGGTCGGGCCAATGGTAGCGCTCGACTTGAGGTTTTCATGTTCGCCCAGCAGCATCTGTGCCAGCGATAGGGTGTAAATACCACGATCCATCAGGCTCCCGCCGCCCTTGTTGAGGTCGAAGAAGCGGTTTTCGGGGTCGTACCAGGTGGGGTAGCCGAAGTCGGCCTTGATCATCTGCACGTGACCGATCTCACCCGTATCGACGAGTTGATGCACCTTACGCACCAGCGGGATAAAGCGCATCCACATCGCCTCCATGCAGAACAGGCCCTTTTCGCGGGCAGTCGCGACCACCTCCAGGGCTTGCTCCGCATTCAGCGTGAATGGTTTTTCGCACAACACCGCCTTGCCGGCATCGAAGCTGCGCAGACAGTCATCACGATGACGGTGATGCGGGGTGGCGATATAGACCACATCGACCTCATCATCCGCCAGCAGCTCATCGTAGCTGGCATAGGCTTTCGGAATATTGAACTGGCTGGCAAATGCCTGCGCCGTGTCACTGCTGCGGGAAGCCACAGCCACCAAGGAGGCATCGGTAACGTGAGCGAAACTCTGCGCCACGTCCCGGGCAACCGTGCCGGTGCCGAGAATTCCCCATCGAATTGTTTTGCTCATTGCGTTTTCCACCTCACTCAGTCCCACGGGCGCTAACGCGCCCAGTCCATTGGCTCGACCGGGTCGAATGTGGTCGTCATATGATAGGTCGCGCCCTGTTCGCGCGCATAGTGTATGGCCAATGCCATTTCATTGGTATGCAACGAGAATCGTGGCGACAAGCGGCTGGGACGATTTTCCCGCACCGCGGCCGCCACTTCGGCAACGCCACGGGCAAAGTCCATCTGCTGCGAACCCTTGCCAGGCACTTTGCCAGTGTCGGCTTTGAGCAGTTTGTGCCGCGTCTTGATCGGGTTGAGAAAGGTTTTACGCCGAATCTTCATCATCTTGCGGCTGTAGACCGGCGAGTAGTAGTGCCAGCTGTCGTCTGTATAGAGCACGCCCTTGTCGCCAACGACTTTCAACTGGTGGTCGTGCGGTGCCAGGATGCTGCAGGTCAGACGTGCCACCACACCCGATTCAAACTGGATGCAGGCGACTGAGAAATCAGGCGACTCCAGGTTCAGTTCGACGCCTGGCATTTTTTCCGGCACCTGTACTGAGGCGAACGACGTCACCGTCTTCGCCGGGCCAAACCAGGCAGCCAGCCAAGTCAGATAATAGCCGGCATGTTCCAGCGTACAGCCGATCTCGAACTCATCCTTGGCGGGCCAGGGAATACCGGAGTCACTGACCCATTTGTCATAGGGCATCAGGTGCACCATGCCATCGTCCATTTCCGCATAAACAACCCGCACCTTGCCGACGACCTCTTCTCGAAGCGCCTTCCACAGGGTTTGCGCTGTCTCGCCGAGCAGGCTGCATGGTGCCGAGGCGGCTTGCAGCCCTTTGCTTTCAGCCAGCTCGACCAGCTCGGTCGCCTCCTGCATGTTCATGCCGAAAGGCTTTTCCGAGTAGACGTGCTTGCCCGCCTCCAGTGCTGCTTTCGAGATCTCGTAGTGGTCGCGGGGATTGGTGAGGTTGAGCACCATTTCCACCTTGGGATCATCCAGCAATTCCTGCAATGACTCATAGCGCGGTACCTTGTGAACACTGGAAAGCAGTCGTGCGCGTTCCTGGTCACGATCCATGACGCCGGTCAGTTTCAGTTCGGGATGAAGTGGCAACGTGGCCAGATAGTAATCAGCAACGAAACCGCAGCCTACGATCGCAATATGCATGTGAGGACAATCCCTTGAAGAACAGTTGACGTTCCGCTGCTGCGGAGAGTCAGCGACGCAGCAGGCGTTTTGAGATCAGTTCGCCGGCCAGGGTCAGCAGAAACTGGCTGTTGGTGACGAGATAGCGCTTCCACATCTTGCGCGGCTCCATCAGCAGCCGCCAGAACCACTCCATGCCGATGTTCTGCATCCACAGCGGCGCACGCTGCACATAACCACCGATGACATCGAAGCTGCCACCCACGCCGAAGATCACCTTGGCGCCCAATGCCTCGCGGTGCTTCTCGCCCCACAGCTCCTTGAAGGGGGTCGGCATGCCGATGAACAGAATATCGGGTTTGCTGGCTGCGATCTCGGCGATCACGGCATCATAATCGCTCTCGCCGAAATAGCCATTGCGCGCTCCCGCAATCTTCAGGCCCGGATAACGTTCCTTGCAGATCGCCAGCAGGGTGTCGATGACCTCCTGCTTCGCACCGAGAAAATAAACGCTGATGCCCTGCTGCGAACCCTCTTCGAGCAGTTTTTGCATCAGATCGACACCAGCGACACGATCCACCAATGGCGTGCCAAGCAACCGCGTTGACCACACAATCGGCATGCCGTCGGCAACAATGATGTCCCCAGCATTGCAGGCCTGCGCCAGCTCGGGGTTCGATTTCATCATCATCAACAATGCGGCGTTGAGTGTGATGAGCGTACGCGGCGGAGCACCTTCCTCCTGACACCAGGCCAATACCTGTTGCAGCGTATCTTCGCGGGTCATCGAGTCGATGTCGCAACCCATGAAGTGGATGCGCTTGCTGCCGGGTGCAGTCACGGGCAATGCCTCAGACGATATGGCGATCGGGGTCGATTCCACGCTCGATGGCTCCTGCATAGATGCACCAGGCCCATTCGTAGGGGCGAGTCTCGAAATTCACGCGTAGCTGCGGCGGCGATTTGCGCGACTGATCACCAGCGAGGCCGAGCAGCGATTTCGCCTTGCGGGTGACATCACCCAGCTTGCCCTGATCGTATTCAATGCTGCGCCACAACGTTGGCGTGTCGTGATCGACCATATTGACGCCCAGCTCGTTGTCGTCCATCCAGCTGCGGCTCATCACCACCGCCTCTTCGAAGGATTTGCCACCGGCCTGTTCGCAGGCGCGCAGCGCCATCGGTGCCATCCCATGCTGATGCACGCTGTAGACGGAATAGGGCTGGGGTGAACCGCCGCGCTTGGCGTCGTAGTGCCACCACCATTGTCCTTTGGCGCCTTGCATCTCGACCATCTTGGACGCCAGGTCGGTCGAAATTTTGGCAGCGCGTTCGTCACCAGTGAGCTTGGCGTAGAAAGCCAGCGCCTGAATGGTATAAACCTGATCGGCAAAGTTGGCGATCCAGCGACGGATGCCGTGACCCGACTCGGCGCTGTCGCCAGCGTGGGTGACGATCTGATGTTTTGGCTGATAGCGAACATCCATCAGCTCGCCTACCGTGGCGTCGAGCAGCGATTTCACGGCTTCGTCGTTGTGGCGATGGTATTCATGCGCTAAACCGCTGGCCAGCCAGGAAGTTTCCATCGTGGTCAATGCCTGCACATGTTTGCCGATGTCGTCGATCGTGATGCCACAACGTTGTTTGAGTGTGTTGAAATCGACGCCATCGCAAACGGCATTGGCCCAGAGCACGAGCCCGAAACCGCCCGGGTAGTTGCGTTTTTTCGCCAGATCGTACATCGCCTCCAGCGTTTGCTTGAGGTCCATGCCGAGTTCAGCCGGATCGGCCTTGGCGCGGGTGATGCCGATCAGACAGATGGCGGTGCTGGTGAGATCCTCGGTTGGATAGAACTCATAGGTGTTGACCCATTTCTTGTCCATGATCTGCAGGTCATAGACATGGGTATCCGGGTTCAATGAACGGGTCAAGCCCGTAATGCAGATCGGGTCGACATCGTCATAGAATGCCTTGGCCGACTGCTGTTTGATTGGTTGCGTCATTAATGCAGTTCTCCCTTCCATCTTTCCTCACCAAAAACGTTGATTGTTATTACATCACTCGCCACCGGGTGGTGGCGAGTGCGTTTATTGTTTTGCCCGTTGCGCTCTGGCTGGCCCGGCTTTTTCTGCCACGGCGATGATCGCTCAGAAGCATAGTCCCCAAATCATGAATGCGGCAGATCATAAAGAAAGCGTTTTGGGCGAACAATATGACTCGGCCACCCACTTGCCAAAAGCGGTTTCCGAGTCACAGTTTCCGCTGGAATTTATCCGAAATGCGGCAACAGGCACCCTTTCGGGCTAACGTGCGAGGCCCTGTTCGACTTCATCACGCTTTTGTCGGCCAGCCAGTTTTTCGATCAGCTCGAGGGTGAAATCCATTGCCGTGCCGGGGCCACGCGAAGTGATGATCCTGTTATCGACCTCGACGGGTTTGCCGGTGTACTCGCCAGCAGGAATCTGAATCGCGTCCAGTGCGCCCGGGTAGGCAGTGAGCTTGCGGCCATCGAGCAAGCCGGCCTTGGCCAGCACTTTTGGCGCCGCACAGATCGCAGCGGTGTATTTGCCGGCATCCGCCATCTTCTTCAACAGGGAGATGATGCGCTCATCGTCGCGCAGATGATCCGCACCCGGCAGACCGCCAGGTAGTGCAATCATGTCGAAATCCTGATCGAGCACCTCGTCGAGGATGGTATCAGGCACCAGTACGACGCCGCGGGAGGCGGTGACAGGACCGGGTTCGAGGCCGGCGGTGATTACCTCAATACCGGCTCGTCGCAGCAGGTCGATGATGGTGACTGCTTCGAGTTCTTCACAAGCTTGAGCGAGGGGGACAAGCACGCGGGGCATGGTGATGACTCCTTTGCTTTGATGTATTGACTCACCTGAACAATAGTATGCCCTTGGGCACGAAGCCAGGGGATAGCTTCCTTCAGCACGCCCAAGGTCACCCGGTTGGGGTGCCCGATCGCCAACGCAAAGCCGTTGCGGTCAGCCAGCTTTTCCAGGCGTTTGACTTCAGCCCAAACGGAAGCGCGCGTGAAATCGCCGTTGTCTAGAAAGACGTCCCGGCGTGTGACCGCTAGCTGGTGACGACGTGCCACCTGTTCAGCCACGGTACGACGGTCGGTGCGGCTATCGACGAAATACATGCCGTCAAGCGCGCGCAGCACCTGCATCAGCCAACCCATTGGCTCAGGCTGACGTGTAAGGGCACTGCCCATGTGGTTATTCACGCCTTTGACCCAGGGAAGCTTTCTCAGGGCAACCAGCACGGCGCGTTGGAAAACCAGGCGATCCATCCGGCTATTGAGTACGACCGGTTCCAGTGCGCCTTCCCTGTTTTGCGCCTCCATAGGTAGATGAAGCATCAGCTCCCGATCCATGTCGTAGAGCGCCTGCCCCAATCGCTCGGCTTCGGGTGCATCGGGAAGAATGGAGAGTGTAATGGCCGGATCTAGCCGGGCGGCCTTCATGCCGGCAGCATAGCTGTAGCCGATGTCGTCGATGATCAAAGCAATCTTGCCTGCCTGCACCGGCGAAGCGGTCAGCAGGAACATCACGGCGATGTGATAGAGCTGTTTCACGAATGATTCCCGCCAGTGTCCATGGCGCCCTGGTTGTTGTTTTGTCAGTCCGTTGAAAATCTGGATCTGGCCATTATGTAATGGCCAGATCCAGCAACAGGTCAGGAACCCGGCTGAACCAGCGTGATTCCCTTCAGCAGGTTCAAGGCCTCGTAAAGCTCGAAATCGGTCTGTGCCAGCGATTCGCTGTCGGTGACCTTCTCGGATTTCTTGTCTTTCGACTTGGCATCCTTGGTGTCGTCTTTCTTCTCTTCCTTACTGCCATTGCTCAGGTGGCGCGAAAGGTTCGCTTCCTTGAGTGGGTCGATGCCGTTGCTCTCTTTCTTTTTCAATTCCAGCGATTCGAGCATGATGTCGGGCGTAATGCCGTCGGCCTGGATAGAGCGCCCTGACGGGGTGTAGTACCTCGCCGTGGTGAGTTTCAACGCATCGCCATCCTTCAGTGGCAGGATGGTCTGCACCGAGCCCTTGCCAAAGGTCTTGCTGGAACCAACGATAATTGCTCGCTTGTGATCCTGCAGCGCCCCGGCGACGATTTCGGATGCCGATGCCGAACCGGCATTGACCAGCACCACCAGTGGTTTGCCATCGAGCACATCGTCCGGTGCGGCGTCATAACGCAGCTGGGAATCTTTGACCCTGCCTTCGGTATAGACGATCAAGCCTTCTTTCAGGAAGGCATCGGAGACACCGACTGCACCGGTCAGCACTCCGCCCGGGTTGTTGCGCAGGTCGAGAATCGCACCAGCGAATTCGTCGCCCAGCTCCTTCTTGATCTTGCGCACTGCTTCAAGCAGGTTCTGCGTCGTTTTCGACTGGAAGTTGCTGATGCGGAAGTAACCATACTTGTCGTCAAGCACCTTGGATTTGACGCTCTTGACCTGGATGATGTCGCGCACGACGGTAATTTTCAGTGGCTTGCTTTCACCTTCGCGGATAATGGTCAGCACGATCGGCGTACCCCGCTTGCCTCGCATGACCTTGACCGCATCGTTCAGCGTCATCCCCTTGACCGGCGTGTCGTCGAGCCGAATGATGAGGTCGCCTGCCTTGATGCCAGCACGCTGCGCCGGTGTATCGTCGATTGGCGCGATGACCTTGACGAAGCCGTCTTCCATGCCTACTTCGATGCCGAGACCGCCAAACTCACCAGAGGTGCCGATCTGGAGATCCTTGAACTCGTCCTGATCGAGATAGCTGGAATGCGGGTCGAGCCCGGAGAGCATGCCGCGAATGGCGTGCCGGATCAGCTCTTTGTCGTCTACCGACTCGACATAGTCATTCTTGATGCGCGCATAGACATCTGAGAAAGCGCGCAACTCTTCCAGAGACAGCGGCTGAACCTGCGTGCTCTTGTCGGCCACCACGTTGTAGACGGTTCCCAACGGCAATCCCAGCGCGACGCCAAGCAGCAGACCAAAACCGATTCTAGATCTGGACTTCATTCAGTACTCCTAACCATATAAATCTAATGAGCGATAGTATAACGGCAATCCGCTGGACGTGGACGCCGAAGCGCAAAATTCTGGACCGCCGTGCCCGGTTTTATGACCCCTTACACCATTTGCGGGGGTCCAGCGGCTTGGCGTCCTTGCGTATCTCGAAATAGACGCCCGTCTGCGAGGCACCCCCACTATTGCCCGCCGTGGCGATAACTGCTCCCAGCTCAACGTTATCACCGGGTGACTTGAACAGGCTCTGATTGCGTCCATACAGGCTCATATAGCCGCCACCATGGTCAACAATGACCAGTAGGCCAAAACCCCGCATCCAGTCGGCGAATACAACTGTGCCACTGGCCACGGCATGAACTTTTTCCCCAGCCGGTGCGATGATCATCACCCCTGGTGCTGAACCTGTTTTGCGCACGATCCCTTGCAGTGGCCAGTTCAAGTTACCGCGTAGTGCGGCGAAGCCCTGTTTATCCTTGTCGAGCATTGTGGGATTGGTTGCAGCAAATCGCAGGCGTTCGAGCAGCTCGTTGAGTTGGGCGCGATCGGCCGCGAGGCTTTTCAGTTTCTCCTGCGAAGACTTGAGCTGTTTGTTGATGCGGGCAATGGTTCGGCTGCGCGTCAATTTATCTTTTTTCAGGGCCTTGCGAGTCGCTTCAGCCTTGGTTTTGAGCTGTTTGAGTTTAGCCAGCTGCTGTTTGAGGTCGCGCTGTGTGTCATCGAGTTTCGTCAACCGTTCACGAATCACCTTCAGGCGTGCAGACCGTGCCTCCCGCAGGTAACGGTAGTAGGCCTGCTCCAGTTGCGCAGCAGTAGTGCTGCCCGGGCGCATCAAGGCCTGTAATCGAAGCTGGTCGGGCGTGCGGTACATGGCGCGCAGATGTTGTGCCAGCAGGTTCTGGTGATGTTTGAGTTCGGCCGACTCCAGGTGCAGGCGCTCGCGTAGGCTCGACAGTTTGTCATTGGCCGTCGCGATACGCTGATTGAGCTCCTTTAGCGCGCGGAGGTTACGTGCGACTTGCTTGTCGAGCGCCTTCAGCTTGAGCTTGAGCTTGCCCGCCTCACCTTCCTGTTCCAGTTTCTTGCGATTGAGTGCCTGAATCCGGCTATTGATGCGCTCCAGCTCTTGCGTCACGGCCTCGGGTGAACTATCGGCCAGGATGTTGTCCGAAGGGGTGAACAACAGCAACAGGCAGAAAGCCCAGGCTGCGATAACGCCTGGGATTTTTTCCTGTAAGTGGTGAAGTGGGGCTTGTTTCAGCGGCGGCATGGTCAATAACAATTGTATATCAGCAGTTTAGTATTTCATTAACTACCTATTTAGCGTTAATATTACGCCATAAATCCCAATGATAGTGAGGACATACCATTGTCTATGTCTGACAGTCTGTGTGGCAACACAACGCCTTCTGAACTGATGAAAAAGGAGGAAGACATCGAAAGAGCTTCCCGCTCGCTCAAAGCGATGTCACATCCGCTGCGGCTCCGAATTCTGTGTACCCTGGGGGAAAAGGAAGTCAGTGTACAGGAGATCGTGGAGTGCGTTGGCACCTCGCAAAGCAATATATCCCAGCACTTGGCGATTCTCAGGGATAAAGGTATTCTTGCCTCGCGCAAGGATGCCAACCGGGTCTATTATCGCGTTGGTGATGCAAGAACCCTGCGCTTGATCGACATGATGCAGGAAGTCTTCTGCTCCTGACATTCAATCCTTTCCCTTCAACAAACAACAACCTGATATCGCCATGTCTGAAATTCTGGACTTCGTCCAGCGCCACCCCCTACTGGTAGGCGCATTTGTAGCCACCCTTGGTCTTTTGCTGTGGACTGAGATCCAGCGGCTCACCCGCAACTTCAGCGATATCACACCGCAAGAAGCTGTGTTGATGATTAACCACGATGATGCGCTCATCGTCGATGTGCGCGAGGCCAACGAGCTTGGCAGTGGCAAGATCCCTGATGCCAAACACATCCCGCTGAGCAGTTTCGGCAAACGCATCAACGAGCTGGATAAGTTCAAAGACCGCAAGACGCTGGTTTATTGCCGCTCCGGACAGCGTTCTTTGAGTGCTTGCAAACAACTCAAGGCACACGGTTTTGAAGAGGTCGCCAATCTCAAGGGCGGTATCGTTGCCTGGGAGTCGGCCAACCTGCCTGTCACCAAGAAATGAGCGGCGCGGCTAGAGTCACCATCTACACCTCGGCCTTCTGCCCCTACTGTGTCTGGGCCAAGCGCCTGCTGGAACAGAAGGACAACGTGGTCATCGACGAGATCCGCATCGACCAGGAACCCGCCCAGGCTGATGTCATGGTCGAGCGCGCTGGCGGAAGGACGACCGTCCCCCAGATCTTCATCGGTGATCATCACATCGGCGGCTATGACGACATGGCCGCGCTGGATCGCGCAGGCCGTCTCGACCCGCTATTGACCCAGGTTGCCAGTGCCGATGGCTGAGGCCATCGCGACGCTTTGTCCCCACTGCGGGCGACGCAACAAGCTTACTGGCTCACCCGCCAGCCACGATCAGGCCCACTGCCTCCAATGCCATAAACGGCTGTTTCCCGATCGCGCACTGGCGCTCGACGACGATGAGCTCAGACAGTTTCTGCGGCATGATCAGTTGCCACTGCTGCTGGACTTCTGGGCGCCGGGCTGCCGCCCCTGTAAAATGCTCATGCCGCTGCTGGATCAGGCGGCCAGAAAATATGCCGGGGCGCTGCGGGTTATCAAGATCAACACCGCTGAATTCCCCACGACCATCAAGAAACATCGAATTCGAGCCGTTCCGACCTTGCTGCTGCTGCGCAAGGGAAAGGAACTCGATCGTGTCACCGGTGCGCTCGATGCCGCTCGCCTCGAACGATGGCTCAACAAGACTCTCTAAAGGAAACCGACTGCCATGGCTGAAGAACAAGCAAACCAACCCGAACAACAATTTGAAATCCAGCGCATCTATCTGAAAGACCTCTCGTTCGAATCACCGAGCGCCCCCGAGGTCTTTACCAAGGAATTCAATCCGGCCGTCAATGTTGAGCTGAACACCGCCCACCGCACCCTCTCCGAAGGGGTTTACGAGGTTGAGTTGAATATCACCGTCACAGTGAAATCCAACGATGAGGTTGCGTATCTCATCGAGGTCAAGGAGGCGGGAATTTTCGTTGCCAGTGGCTATCCAGATGAACAGCTGGCGCATCTACTGGCCAGTTATTGCCCGAATATCATCTACCCCTTCGCCCGCGAGCTGATCAGTGAGATGTCGGTGCGTGGCGGTTTCCCGCAGCAATTGCTGGCGCCGATCAATTTCGATGCGCTCTATGCCCAGCATTTGCAAGAGCAGGCCGCACAGCAGGCAGAGGCCGCTAGCGAGCCGGCTGCTGACGAACCCAAGCACTGATCGTTGGCGATGATTGGCCAGTCGGTATCAGTTTATGGCGGCGGCTCCTGGGGCACCGCGCTCGCGATCCATCTTGCCCGCATCGGGCATGAGGTTCATCTTTGGGATCGTGATCCCGAGCATGTTGCCGCCATGCGACGCCAGCGGGAGAACCGCCACTATCTTCCTGGTATCGAGCTGCCAGAAAAACTGATCCCCGAGGATGACCTCGCCGCCACGGCGCAGGCTTCCTACTATCATCTGGTCGTCATCCCTAGCGAATTCTTCCGCGGTTTTTTGTCACGGCTGCAGGGCGAGCTGCCCGAAGTCTATCGCCTCATCTGGGCCACCAAGGGCATCGAGCAGCAGAGCGGCCAGCTTCTGCATGAGGTGGTGGAAGAGGAGCTGGGCGAAGACACCGCCTATGCCATCGTCTCCGGGCCCACCTTTGCCACCGAAGTTGCCCGCGAAATGCCGACCGCCATGGCGGTCGCCGCCCATGACGCCTCGCTGCGCCAGGACGTCGCCGCGCTGTTCCATGGTCTCAATCTGCGCATGTACACTAGCGACGACGTTACCGGCGTTGAACTGGGCGGTGCGGTCAAGAACGTGCTCGCCATCGCCGCTGGCATTTCGGACGGGCTGCGGTTTGGCGCCAATGCACGGGCAGCCCTCATTACCCGTGGCCTGGCTGAGATCATCCGACTTGGCGCGGCAATGGGCGCCAGTCAGGCAACATTGATGGGGCTGGCCGGTCTCGGCGATCTGGTACTCACCTGCACCGATGATCAATCGCGCAACCGTCGCTTCGGTCTGGCACTGGGGCAGGGGAAAGCAGCCGAGCGAGCGATGCAGGAGATCGGGCAAGTGGTCGAAGGCGCAGTCACTGCGAAGAGTGTGATGAAACTGATGGCAACCGCCGAGGTGGAGATGCCGATCTGCACCCTCGTCTACAAGATTCTCTACGAAGACCTGTCGCCGGAAGCGGCGGTGCCTGCGCTGCTGAACCGCAGCTTGAAAGCCGAATACTGAGCGCCAGCCAGCGGATGTTCCAAATCGCCCTGTTCGAGCCCCGCATTGCCCCCAATACTGGCAATATCATCCGTCTGGCCGCCAATACGGGTTTTTCCCTGCACCTGATCGAACCACTCGGTTTTACTTTCGAAGACAAGCTGCTGCGCCGTGCAGGACTGGACTACCACGAATTTGCCCGTGTGCAGCGGCATGCTGACTACGCTGGCTTCCTCGACGCTGTGCATGGGCAGCGCATCTTCGCCTGCACCACCCATGGCAGGGTTCCCTATACCGATATCGACTACCAGGCTGGCGACGTATTGCTGTTTGGCCCCGAGACCACCGGCCTGCCGGAGTCGATCAGAAACGGAAACACCGTCGACACAGCCATCCGGATTCCGATGCAGGCGGACAGCCGCAGCCTGAACCTTGCCAATGCAGTAGCGATCATCGGCTACGAAGCATGGCGTCAGCAGGGGTTTAGCGGCGGCTGTTGACGGCTATTCGAACTCCGTCAGTCCCAGTTCGCGAATCTTTCGTGTCAGCGTATTGCGGCCCCAGCCCAACAGTCGGGCCGCTTCCTTCTTGTAACCCTGGGTATGTGCCAGTGCCGCCCGAATTAGGATCTCCTCGACTTGAGCGACGGTGTCGGTCAGCAGATTGTCAGCACCAGCTTCCAGTTTGCGCGTGGCCCACTGCGACAGTGTCTCCTGCCAGTCTCCGCTCGCGGCGCTGCTCATCTGTTCTGATGTGGCCTGTTGCAGATCTGGCGGCAAATCACTGAGCATGATCTCCTTACCCGCAGCCATGACAGCCAGCCAGCGGCAGGTGTTTTCAAGCTGGCGTACATTCCCGGGCCAGTCGAGCCCAGCCAGGTAGTCCACGACTTCTGGGCGGATGAATTTAGGCTTCTCGTTGGTCTCTTGCGCCGCCTTTTTCAGAAAGTGCTGAACCAATGCGGGAATATCTTCGCGGCGTTCGCGCAGGCTGGGCACCTGAATGCGAATGACGTTGAGGCGGTGGTAGAGGTCGTCACGAAATTTGCCCTGATGCACGAGCTGCTCGAGGTTCTGGTGGGTTGCAGCAACAATACGCACATCGACTGTGACTGGATCGCGCCCGCCTACCCGGTAGAATGTGCCATCGGCAAGCACGCGCAGCAACCTGGTCTGCAGCTCCGCCGGCATATCGCCGATCTCATCGAGAAACAGCGTGCCGCCATGGGCCTGCTCGAAGCGCCCCTGGCGCCGCGCCTGGGCGCCGGTAAAGGCGCCTTTTTCATGACCGAACAACTCCGATTCGAGTAGATCACGAGGAATCGCCGCCGTATTGATGGCGATAAACGGCTTGCTGGCTCTGGGTCCATGTTTGTGTAACGCCTGTGCCACCAACTCCTTTCCCGTGCCGGATTCTCCTGTGACCAGGACGTTGATTGGCGAGGCGCTCAGACGGCCAATGATGCGGAACACCTCCTGCATTGCAGGCGATTCACCGAGAAAGTCAGAAGAGGGGGCAACCCCATTGGCCGGTCGCGTGCTTTGTTGTTCTTTGCGGGTAGCAAATGCGCGCTTAACGAGATCGACCGCTTCTCCGATATCGAATGGCTTGGGCAGGTATTCGAAAGCCCCTCCCTTGTAGGCGCCAACCGTGCTGTCGAGATCAGAATGTGCCGTAATCACGATCACTGGCAGCTCAGCATCTACTTCATGCACCCGATCGAGTAGCGTCAACCCATCCATGCCAGGCATTCTGATGTCAGTGATGAGCGCAGCCGGGGCGTCTCGTTGCAAAGCGTCCAGTACCGATTCCGCATCGCTGAAGGTGCGTGCTTCGATACCACCTTTCTGCATGGCCTTTTCCAGCACCCAGCGGATCGAATCGTCGTCATCGACAATCCAGACAATCTCTGATGGCTCGCTCATATCGGTATCAAAATATCGAAGAAAGTTGCATCGCTGCCCGACTCGAACTTGATGATGCCACCATGGGAGGTGACAATCGCCTGGGCCACAGACAGCCCCAAGCCAGATCCATTCGCCTTGCCGGAAATCATCGGAAAGAACACCTGATTGCGCAGTTTTGCCGGAATGCCTGGTCCGGTATCACTGATGCGCAGGCGAACAACCAGATTCTGCTGCTTGCCGCCGATGGTGTAGTTTCTCAGAATACGCGTGGTAAAGCGGATGATGCCGCCATTGCCACAGTCGCGCAGTGCCTCTAACGCATTCCGTGCGATATTGAGCGCGGCCTGAATCAGCTGATCCGCATCCCCACGAAATTCCGGAATGCTGGGATCGTAGTCGCGCTCTACCTGCACATCGGCACCAGCCTCGGCCGAAATCAGGTGAACAACCCGTTCAGCAATTTCGTGGATATTGACCTTGCGCCCAGCAGGCAGCTGGCGTGGGCCGATCATCCGGTCGATCAACCGCTTCAGCCGGTCTGTCTCGTTGATGATGATGGCGGTGTAGGACGTTAGCTCGCTGTCATCGAATTCGGCCTCCAGCAGCTGCGCCGCGCCACGAATACCCCCCAGCGGGTTCTTGATCTCATGTGCCAGCCCCCGCAGCAAAGAGCGCGTTGCGGCGTATTCCTCCTGGCGTACGGTTTCCTGGGCGATGGCATAGAGCTGGCCGATGGGGTGGATTTCCAGCAGCACACCACGATCATCACCCAGCGGCGTGATGGTCAGATTGACGACGACCTCCCGGTCGCCTTCCATGGCCAGCGTCAGCTCCCGGCGGGTAATCGTCTGACCACTGGACAATGCTTTGCGGGCCAGCGATTTGAGTTCGCACTCGCTGCCGCAGTAGTCCTCGACCGTGCGCCCGAGCAATTGGTTGTCGCTGGTATCGAGCAGCATTTCGGCGGCCGGATTGAGGTAACTGAAATGGAGTTCCGTGTCGAGCTGGATCAATGCGGAATCCATGCTGTCGAGTAGGAGCTTGAAATCGGGTTGTTGCATGCTGCTAACAACGCAACTTTCGTGCCTGCTTCACAGCCTCGACGTTCTCAATACATGAAAGCTGTGGCTGGGCGAGCTGATCAGCACCTTGCCAAGTGAGTCGACGACCTGAACCTGTAACGAGTGTGTGCCTCGTGAAAGCTGTGTCAGCGTGGTGCCACAGGATTTCAATCCGGAGATACGGCGGCCATCGATGATGATCTGAATTTCATGGCCCGCCACGGTGCCAAGTGCAGGTTCCAGGGTACAGCTGACAGTGATCGTGCCGTCATTGGCACGTACAGCCGCATCGTTGGCAGGGCTGGTAATCGTCAGTGAGCGATAGCGTGGTGGCACCTTGACGGCGGGTGTTGCAGCGGGTGTTGCTGTAGTCGGCTTTGCCTGCCCAGCTGTGGACGGCTTGTCCCCCGACATGACATTGGGCGGTTCGACCATGACTTCTTCGACATCGGGGCGATTCGGCTTCTGGTCAGAGAAGTGCAAGCTGCCGTCACTGTCGACCCAGCGATAGATCGCGGCATTGGCAGCCAGGGGAAGGATGGAGAGGGCTAATACAAAAAGTGTTTTCATCGCTCCAAATCTAGCGCGAATTGTGTCTTCAGGCAAAAAAAAGCCCCCTTGCGGGGGCCCTTGTTTCGACAATCCGTGAACCTCGCCGCCCGGAGAGGTGGGCGACGGGTCACAGAGGTACGCGGCCTTAGCAGGAGTAGTACATGTCGAACTCTTCAGGCGTGGTGCTCATGCGCAGACGCGTGACTTCTTCCATCTTCAGATCGATGTAGGCAGAAATCATGTCGTCAGTGAACACGCCGCCGGCACGGAGGAAGTCGCGATCATTGTCGAGTGCTTCCAGCGCCTGATCCAGCGAGTAGGCAACGGTCGGAATCGCTGCTTCCTCTTCTGCTGGCAGGTCATACAGGTCCTTGTCCATCGCATCGCCCGGGTGGAGCTTGTTCTGGATACCATCAAGGCCAGCCATCAGCATAGCGGCGAACGCCAGATAGGGGTTGGCAGTGGGATCAGGGAAACGTACCTCGACACGACGGCCCTTGGGATTGGCCACGAACGGGATACGGATGGAGGCAGAGCGGTTGCGAGCCGAATAGGCCAGCATGACCGGCGCTTCGAAACCAGGCACCAGGCGCTTGTAGCTGTTGGTGGAGGCATTGGTGAAGGCGTTCAATGCACGTGCGTGCTTGATGATACCGCCAATATAGTACAGCGCGGTTTCGCTGAGACCTCCGTAGAGATCACCGGCAAACAGGTTTTCACCGCCTTTTGCCAGCGACTGGTGAACGTGCATGCCGTTACCGTTGTCACCAACCAGCGGCTTAGGCATGAAAGTCGCCGTCTTGCCGTAGTTGTGGGCAACGTTGTGGACACAGTACTTGAGGATCTGGTTCATGTCCGCCCGCTTGACTAGTGTATCGAACTTGGTGCCGATCTCGCACTGACCAGCCGTAGCCACTTCGTGGTGATGTACCTCGACCTCGACGCCCATCTCTTCCATGACTTCACACATGGTAGAACGCAGATCTTGCAGTGAATCGACCGGCGGCACGGGAAAGTAACCACCCTTGATGCCAGGGCGGTGACCGATGTTGCCATCTTCGAAAACTTTCTCGGTGTTCCAGCTGGCTTCGTCGGAATCTACCTTGTAGAAGGAGCTACCCATCTGCTCGCCCCAACGAACATCGTCGAAAACGAAGAACTCGGGCTCGGGACCAAAATAGGCGGTGTCACCGATACCGGTGGACTTCAGGTACTCCTCAGCGCGCTTGGCAACAGAGCGGGGGTCACGCTCATAGCCCTGCATGTTGCTGGGCTCGACGATGTCGCAGCGCAGAATCATGGTGGAATCCTGAAAGAAAGGGTCCATGACTGCTGTGGATGGGTCGGGCATCAGGATCATGTCCGACTCGTTGATGCCCTTCCAACCAGCAATGGAGGAACCGTCGAACATCTTGCCATCCTCGAAGAAGTCGTCATCGATTTCACGGGCGGGAATCGAAACGTGTTGTTCCTTTCCAAGGGTGTCGGTAAAACGAAGATCGACGTATTTCACGTCGTTTTCCTTCATCATGTTGAGTACGTCACTAGCTGACATGGTGTTCCTCCAAAATCGAGAGAGAGTGGTTGAGACAATTCCGGAATCAGGATTCAGGAATCAGATATGAAACGGCTTCCTGCAAGATTCCTGCCAATCTGAGAACAGGGTCACGGATAAAAGCGACCGCAAGAATGCCAACAAAAACCGTAACCCGCAAGGCTTGGTAAGGTGTCCAGCAAGAGAGCACCCCTCAAGATTGCACCAAAAAAGTGCAATAATGCACCATCTTGGTGCGCTATTGCCGCGTAAAAAAGATCCTGACTTTATCAATATGCGTTACTGACTGCCCCAACCGCTCCAGCTCGTCGAGAATGCCATCCGGGTTTGCGGCCCACTTCAGCGGTAGATAGACATCCACGTCGATGCGCCCGTCCAGGTAGTGCAGGTCGATGTTCTCGATATCGTCGTAGAGATCGAGCGCCAGCCACTTGCGCCGCAACAAACCCACCACCTCATCACGCAAGGGCAGGTTGTCGTTTGGCTTGGTGACGGCATCGTCCTCCGGGTCGGTGTGAATGGTTACGTCGGTGATTTCGTCGATCTTCTCGACAATCGCTTTGCGCACACTCTCGGCAATTTGATGACCTTCCGACACGCTGATGCGTGACGGTACCTGAATATGCACGTCAGCAAAGGCGTTGCCACCGCTCTTGCGGGTGCGCAGCAAATGCATGTTGACGACACCATCGACACTCTGGATGACCTCCTCAGTGCGCTTGAGTACCTCGTCATCAAGGCTGGCGTCGATCAACTCCTGACCGCTCTGCCACAACAGCTGAACGCCGATATGAATAATGAACACCGCCACACCGATCGCCGCCCAAGCATCCAAACCCTTGAAACCCATCAGGCTGCCGGCGATGCCGGCGATGACGAGCAGTGACGAAATGGCATCGGAACGGTGATGCCAGGCGTTGGCCTCCAGCATGGTCGAACGCAGCTTTTTCGCCACCCGTTTGGTGTAGTGGTACAAGCCCTCTTTCGATAGCACCGCGAGTGCGGCAAAAAACAGCGCCATCGGCGTGGGATTGAGCAGGCGCTCAGGGTTCAGCAAGCGGGTGGCGGCATCGTAACCAATACCAACGCCGACCACGATCAGGCCAACGCCCAGCAGCCCGGTGGCCAGCGTTTCGATACGCCCGTGACCATATGGGTGCTCTTCGTCTGCATCACGGTGCGCCTCATGGGCGGCCAGTAGCACGATGAAGTCGCTCGCCAGGTCCGACAGGGTATGCACACCGTCGGCGATCAGCGCCTGGGAGTGGGTAAACACACCACCAAGCAGCTGCGCCAGCGCCAGCAATGCATTGACGAACGCACCTACCAGGGTGACCTTGCGGGTCGCTTGCAACCGTGTTGGCTCCGTGTCGGTGCTCAAATCGTTCGCCATGCCCATCAGAGTTCGCGCAGCTTCTGTTTTTCGAGCATGGTGGGTTCGAAGCCCCGCGCCTGATAGTAGTCGAACACCGTATTGACCACGTCTTCGGGCGTGTCGACGATGGTGAACAGATCCATGTCTTCGGGCGAAATAGTGCCCTCGGTGATCAAGGTTTGCTCGAACCAGCCTAGCAAACCCTGCCAGAAACGGCGGTTCACCAGAATGATCGGGATATGCCGCGACTTGCCGGTCTGCACCAGCGTCAGCATTTCTGCCAGTTCGTCGAGCGTGCCAAAGCCACCCGGCAGCACCACATAGGCCGAGGCGTACTTGACGAACATGACCTTGCGGGAGAAGAAGTGGCGGAACGACAAGGAAATGTCCTGATAGGGATTGCCCAGCTGCTCCTGTGGCAATTTGATGTTGAGCCCGATACTCGGTGACTTGCCCCGCTGCGCCCCCTTGTTGGCCGCTTCCATGATGCCGGGGCCGCCACCACTGACAATCGCAAACCCGGCTTCGGAGAGCTGATAGGCGATCTCCTCTGCCAGCAGGTAGTCGGGATGATCCGGTGCCGTACGCGCCGAGCCGAAAATACTCACTGATGGCTTGATCCGCGCCAGGCGCTCGAAGCCTTCGACGAACTCACCCATGATCTGGAAGATCTTCCAGCTTTCGTGTGTCAGCTCGGTATCATCGACCGGTAGCATGCCCGGATGCGTCTTGCCCTTGTCATGATTCATCAGTCGTGGGTCCTTGGTGCTAAGATTCCGGG